>Ga0209025_1000125_pt1 | contig 201444 bp, 171 predicted proteins | sample AraplaMF_Col_mLB_FD_184256 | JGI IMG/M metagenome (GOLD analysis project Ga0209025, IMG submission 184256) | Arabidopsis root microbial communities from the University of North Carolina, USA - plate scrape MF_Col_mLB (SPAdes) (version 2) | ecosystem: Host-associated > Plants > Roots >...
TGCTGCAGCCAGCGCGCCAACTTCGCCGCGCCAACCCTCCCGGTCGACCCCGCAACCCTTGTCAGTGCTGCCTTGCAGCGCCGCGTTGTGTTGCGAGGGGGCGAATATTAAGGGAGTGTGACAGGGTTGGCAAGCACTTTTTCGGAAAACCCTGAAAACGCTGAGAAAGTGCCGCCGCCACTGCTTTCAATGGCTTGCAGCGCCCTGTATAGAATGACTGCTCCGGCCCGCCGGGCCGCTTACTTATCAGATAGGGACGATCGATGACTATCCAAGCGACCTGGCAGCCTAGCCAGGGCAACACCATCTGCCACCTGAGCAATGGCACCGCCAAATGGCAGGCCGACCTGGATGCCTCGGCGGGCGGCGATACCAGCTACCCCAGCCCTCACGACTTGCTCGACTCCGCGCTGGCCGCTTGCACGACCTTGACGCTGCAGCTCTATGCCAGGCGCAAAGGCTACGCCATCGCCAGTATCGGCGTGACGGTCGCCCATGAAGAGGCCAACGGCACCTATACGCTGAAGCGCGAGGTCAAGGTCAGTGGTGAGTTGACGCCCCAGATCCTGGACGACCTGCTGCGTGTCGCCAATCGTTGCCCGGTACACAAGACGTTGTCCGGACAGATTGCTATCGACACGTCAATCGCCTGAGAACCGATGAGCTCCTGTTGCCGCCGTAAATGATAATAGTTATCATTTGTATTCTCAGGCTCTGACACGACCTGAGTCAGCAAATGGGTTACCGGACACGCTTCGTGTCCGGTTTTTTTTTCCCGCTCGCGCCTCGATCACTGACCCGCAGCCACGCATTACCGTGTCATCGTCCTGACGTCAGCCCCAGCTACCGTGCGGATAACGGCCGCCAGGCCTCACCCGGTCGGGGGGTGCGGCGGCCAATGTGTTGGCTGTCCAACGAAGGTTGCGTCGTATTCAGGCTAATCCGGCACCGCGTGCTTTGTCTGCGATTCAGCGCCGGCTTACCATGATCGAAAAGCAGAACAAGAAGAAAAACGCATCCAGAAGCGTCGTGAGCGGGGGAGTCCTTGACCAACTTTATTGAAGCGTATTGCTCTCAGGTACGGCTTGCGGGCGCCACCGGCGTCATTGCCAGACCGGTCCTGGTCGCTCAAGACGGTACGTATGCCATGCACTACGTACCGTGCGAATACCTGAACGCGCAGGCGCAGCTGGTGCTCGTCAGCACCACCCCGGGCCATGCCCATGTGCGGCTGGCAGCGTCCGTGACCGAGGAGCTGATGCGCAGCCACGCGCCGGGCCGCGTGATCCAGCGCGAGAACAAGCGGCGGGTGGAACTTGGCGGCAAGCTGGTTCGCCCGAACCTGATCCGCATGCTGGACCACTTCCGCGTACCCGAGCTGGTCGGCCTGCCGCATGCCGCGGCGCTGTGGAACGAAGGCTTCGAACGACTGCAGCCGCTGGCCTTGCTGCCGCATGCGACCACCCGGCGCGGGCTCGCCTTCGACGGCCCCTTCGAAGATTTGATGGCGGCACCCATGCTGCGCGAAGTCTTCGAAAGCCAGTTTCTCGACTCCGTCCGCCAGATCCGCACCGACGCTCTCTATATCGCGCTGGGCCGAACCGCCTGGGCGGGGCTCCGGCATGCCGTCAGCCGGCGGCTGATCGCGCGCAACCAGTTGCTGGGCATGATGCCGGTACCCGCGCGAGCCGGCAGCATGGTGCGCTATTTCCTGCGCGAACTATCCGTCAGCGACCTGTCGCCGAAGGATCCGGTGCGCCATCGCGTGGGATGGCTGGACGCCGCCCATGCCGAGCTGGAAGGCAACGTCCGCAAGATCAAGGCGGCGGCAGAACCGGATCCACATGGCACCTACCTGATCGCGTAGCGATCGCTCGCCCGGCAGACTGTGATGCATACGCCCCACCAAAGTAGGGTCTTGCGAGGCCGTTTCGTGTCGATAACGTTTCCTGAGGAAACTGATCTCCTCGCATTCCCGATTGGCGGCCCCACGCGGGCCGCAATTTTTTGCGCGCTCCGTCAGCTGGCTAGGCCGGTGGCGGCGTCTGCGCGGCGCTATGCCACAGTGCGTCCGATACCTGCGCCATCAGCTCCGCATCATCCGCGACGGCATGCCCCTGCGCCACCAGCGCTTCGCGCACGCTGACCACCTTGCCGGGATCATAGCGGCGGCCACTGTCGATCGCCGCCTCGAACGCATTCGCGCGTGCGTTGATCTGAGCCGGATCGGCGCTCACCAGCAGCACCGCATGCGCCAGCACCAGATGGCGCTGGCCATCGCCGGACTGCATTGCCGCGGGTGCCCGCCGCCAGTACTGCGCGGTGCCGGCGATCTTGCGCGCCGCCTCCGGCGGTCCCCATGCCAGGTTGAAGCGGCCGTCGCAGAAGGAACCGGCCACCGCCTGCCAATGCGTCGGCACGCCAAGCGCCAGCAGCCCCCTGCCGATCACCTCGCACAGGTGCAGATAGACCGCATCGCTGAGCGCACCGGGCGGCTGGCCAACGCCATAGGCCAGGCTCAGGTTGAGGATGCCCGGGCCTTGCGGCACCAGTCCCCCGCCCGACATGCGCAGGAACACCGGGCAGCCTTGCCGAGCGAACTCGCTACGCGCGGCCTCGAAGCCGGCATGCCGCTGGTAGGTGCGTGGTACCACCAGCGACAGCGGCGCTTCCCACAGTTGCGCGACCTGTCTGGCCTGCGCGGCGAGTTCGAGCAGCGCCAGTTCATCCTGCAACGGATCCACATGCGGCTGGCCGGCAGGCGCGGGCTCGACGAACTCAAAAGGCATGGCACGGCAGCGGTCGGGGGGGCCGGTCGGGTAGCGATAGGCCGAGTCTAGCAAGGCTAGCCGTTGAGTGCATCGAAATAGGCCAGCCCCTTCGCCGCGTACATCGCACCCGGGCCGCCGCCCATCTCGATATTGAGCGCCAGCACTTCGGCCACTTGCTCGCGCGTGGCGCCGTGGCGCAGCGCCTGCGCCGTGTGGAACAGCACGCAGTCGTCGCAGCCCTTCTGCACGGCCAGCGCGACCGCGACCAGCTCCTTGACCGCGGCGGGCAGGCTGCCGTCCTGCGTGGCGGCCTTCATCAGGCCCTGGAATGCGCTCATGGCCGCGGGCTGGGCTTGCGCGAGCGCGGCGAACTGCTTGTTGATCTGGGCGAGGCGGGTCTTCAGTTCTGTGCTCATAAAAAGCTGTCGTCGTGATTCGGTGGATGGAAGACAACCGCGGGCAGCAGCGCACGCCGCCGCCCGCGCCGCGGCATCAGCCGCCGAGGTGCTGCCTGAGCAGCGCGTTGAAGTCGTTGGCCTTTTCCATCTGGCTCATGTGGCCGGCATCGGCAAAGACCTTGACCGTGGCATCGGGCGGCGCCGCCTCGGCATGCTCGGCCGGGATGATGCGGTCCTGTCCGCCCCACACCACCAGCACGCGCTTGCCGGTGCCGGCCAGCCGCTGGCCGGGCTGCTCCTTCTGCCTGCCGCCGGCGAACAGGTCCTGGCCCAGCGAGGTCAGCGCTTCGGTCACGCCATCCAGCCGCTTGTAGCGCAGCAAGTCGTCGAGCATCTGCCGGCTGACCAGCCCGGCATCCGCGAACAGCAACTCGATCACCGGCTTCAGGTCCCGCCGCGACTGCGCATTGACGAAGCCCTCGGTATAGCCGCTGTTGACCGCTTCGCCGAAGCCCACCGGCGACACCAGCGCCACCGACAGCACCCGCTGCGGCGCGTCCACGGCGAGTTGCGCCGCCACGCCGCCGCCCATCGAATGGCCGACCAGGTGCGCCGCGCCGATGCCGGTCTCGTCCATGAAGCGCGCTACAAAGCCCGCCATCTGCGCCAGCGTCGTGCCCGCGAGCCGCGGCGACGACTGTCCATGGCCGGGCAGGTCCAGTGCCACGACCGTATACGCGTCGGCAAGAGGGTCGAGGTTGAACAGCCAGTTGTCCAGGTCACCGCCAAAGCCGTGGATGAAGAGCACGGTCTCGGCACCGCTGCCCTTGCGGGCGTAGCGGACGCGGATGCCGTCCACGTCGGCGAACTGGTACGCGGCGGCGGCGTCTTCCTCGTCGCCGTCGTCCGCGGGCGCTTCATAAGCCGATACATACGCGTCGATATCCGCATCGCTCACCTCCGCCGGAGCCAGCACGCCAAGCAGCGCTTTCACCGGCAGCACGTCGCCGGCCTGCGCCACCTTGCGGCGCAGCGTGCCGGCGTCCGGCGCCTCCACCGCATTGGCGATCTTGTCGGTTTCCACATCGAGGATCGGCATGCCCACGGTAATCTGGGTGCCCTCGTCGACGAGCCAGGCATTGACCGTGCCTTCCTTCATCGACAGGCCCCACTTGGGCATCACGATCGGAGTAATTGCTGCCGTTGCCATCAGTGCTTGCCTCCCTTCACGGTCTTGCGCGCGGCGGCAACGATCTGCGCCGCGCTGGGGATATACAGGTCTTCCAGCGTGGGCGAGAACGGCACCGGCGTATGCGGCGGGCACACCATCTCGATGCCGGCCTTGAGCGCGCCGAATGCCTGCTGCACGACCTGCGCGGAGATATCGGTGGCGATATTGCAGCGCGGGCTGGCTTCATCCACCACCACCAGGCGGCCGGTGTTCTCGACCGACTCCAGCACCGTGTCCATGTCCAGCGGCGACAGCGTGCGCAGGTCGATGACCTCGGCCTCGATGCCCTCCTTGGCAAGTGTGGCCGCCGCTTCCAGCGCGCGGTGCACCATCAGCCCGTAGGTGACGATCGACACGTCCTTGCCGTCGCGCACGATATTGGCCTCGCCGAACGGGATCGCATACGCGCCCTCCGGTACTTCGCCTTCCAGCCCGTACAGGTTCTTGTGCTCGCAGAAGATCACCGGGTCGTTGTCGCGGATCGCCTGGATCAGCAGGCCCTTGGTGTCGTATGGCGTCGATGGGCACACCACCTTGAGCCCGGGGATATGCGTGAACAGCGGCGTCAGCATCTGGCTGTGCTGCGCGGCGGCACGGAAACCCGCGCCGACCATGGCGCGGATCACCACGGGGGTTTCGGCCTTGCCGCCGAACATGTAGCGGAACTTGGCCGCCTGGTTGAAGATCTGGTCGAAGCACACGCCCATGAAGTCGATAAACATCAGTTCGGCGATCGGGCGCATGCCGCACGCCGCGGCGCCGATGGCCGCGCCCACATAGGCTGACTCCGACAGCGGCGTATCCAGCAGCCGGTCGCCATGCTTGGCATACAGGCCCTTGGTCACGCCCAGCACGCCGCCCCAGGCGTCCTTCTCGCCGTCCGCGCCCGCGCCGCCGACGATGTCTTCGCCCAGCATGATGACGCTGGGGTCGCGGGTCATTTCCTGGTCGATCGCCTCGTTGATCGCCAGCTTGATGCTCAGTTTGCGAGCCATGTTTGTCTCCTGATAAATCGGTTAGCCGTCTTGTTAGCGAGAGGCGGATCAGTAGCTGACGTAAACGTCGGTGAGCAGGTCTTCCGGCCCCGGCAGAGGCGCGGCCTTGGCTTCCTGCACGGCGTGCTCGATCAGCGCGGCGACTTCGCGGTCGATGGTGTCGAGTTCCTCGCGCGCGACCACGCCGGCCTGCGTCACGGTGCGCGCGAACAGCTTCAGGCAGTCCTTGTTGGCGCGGATGTCGTCGAGTTCGCCGGCGGCGCGATAGGTCTGCGCATCGCCCTCGAAATGGCCGTAGAAGCGGACCATCTTGCATTCGAGCAGCGACGGGCCGCCGCCCTCGCGCGCGCGGCGGATGACTTCGCCGGCGGCCTCGTGCACGGCGAAGAAATCGGTACCGTCCACAGTCACGCCCGGGATGCCGAAGCCGGCGGCGCGGTCGACGTAGCTGTCCACCGCCGTGCCATACTCGCGCGAGGTCGACTCGGCATAGCCGTTGTTCTCGATCACGAAGATCACCGGCAGGTTCCACACCGCGGCCAGGTTCAGGCTTTCCAGGAAGGTGCCCTGGTTGGAAGCCCCGTCGCCGCAGAAGGTGATGCCGACCTCGCCCTTGCCGCGGAACTTGGCGGCCAGCGCTGCGCCGCAGATCAGCGGCGCGCCCGCGCCCAGGATGCCGTTAGCGCCCATCATGCCCTTGGACAGGTCGGCGATATGCATCGAGCCGCCCTTGCCGTTGCACGAACCGCCCTTCTTGCCATAGATCTCCATCATCATCGCCACCGGATCCACACCCTTGGCAATGCAGTGGCCGTGGCCGCGGTGCGTGCTGGCGATGCGGTCGCCATCGTGCAGGTGGTGCAGGATGCCGACGCCCGCGGCCTCCTCGCCCGCATACAGGTGGACAAAGCCCGGGATGTCGCCACGCGCGAAGTCCACGTGCAGGCGCTCCTCGAAATCGCGGATGGTGCGCATCTTCCGGTACACCGTCAGCAGCGTCTCCTTGTCGAGCGGCAGCGCGGCGCGATGTTGCGCAGGATCTTGCGAAGCTCTGGCTGTCATGTCTGTCTCCTTCGTTCTATCAAGGTTTGCACTTCAGGAAAGGCAGGTAAGCAACGGGTTGCTGCTGCGCATCAGCCGATGCTGCGCGGCATAGCGCATGCAGCCCGCCACGTCGATGCTGCGAAAAGCGTGTTCATGCAGGGTCACGGTGACTTCGTCGTCGGGCCCGAAGGCCAGCTCGCGTTCGCCGTCGAGCGCGACGATGCCGCTGCGCTGGCGCACGCGGTGCGGGCGGCCGTGTTCGAGGCGCTCCCAGCCGGCCACCGGCACCGTGCACAGCAGTCCCGGCGCGATCGGTGCGCGCAGGTCGAATTCGCCCTCGCCCGGCGCGGCCAGTTCGATCGCCAGGCCGCCGGGATCGCGCCGGCCCAGCGGTTCGAGCAGGCCGGCGATGGCGGACAGGCCGATGGCCTGCGGATCGGCAAACGACACATAGACCGCGGCAAGGGTGTCGGTCTTCCACAAGGCGCGCGCGCCGATGAAGTGCTCGTGCGAGATCACCGCATCCACCAGCGCGATGTCGCGGCGAAAGCCGCCGTCGCCATCGCGGATGACGATGTCGAGCCGCTTGTTGGAGGCAAGCGCTTGCTTGTCGGGAACGCGCCCGGTGGCATAGAGCCCGGTGGCAAGGCCGGTGATGGTGGGCTCGCGCATCTCGGGGTAGGCATTGTTGGTGCCGGTCGACAGGCCGGCGATGGGAACGCCACCGCATTCGCGCACCACCGCGCGGTGGGTGCCGTCGCCGCCGAGCACGATGATCGCGGCCACGCCGGCGTCTGCCATGCAGCGCGCGGCGTGCAGCGTGTCATCGACACGCGCGGTCACGGGCATGTCGAGGTATTCGACGGCAGGCAGGCCGGAGTCGGGACCTTGCCGGCGCGCCAGGTGCCGCGACAGCATGACGCGCAGCCCTTCGCGGTCCGGCATCATCAACACGCGGCCCACGCCGCATGCCGCCAGCGCGGACAACAGGCGCAGCACGATATTGACGCGATCGGCCAGCTGCAGGCTGTTGGCGTTGGCGATCACGCGGCGGATATCGCGCGCGGAAATCGGGTTGGCGATGATGCCGACCAGTGGCGTGCCGGCGACGGCTGCGTGCCCCATTGCCTGTCTCCTGTTGTGGTTGTGGTGACAGGCAAATTGCAATGGCTGTGCCAGTGCGCGGAAGCCGCCGCGAGATCGGAAAACGTCCCTCCGGCGGCGTTCGATTTAAGGGATAACCCGCACGATTTGCCATGCTCCGCGCGGCAAACAGCCCAGCGCGGCTATCACGGCGAGACAGGTGTCACAGTGCAGTTGTACAGACTGGACAACCGTATCGCGCAGCGGCGGCCGCGGGTGCGGCCGATTACTTCCGGGAATACCTCAATGTGCAATATTCAGTGGTTGGTGACGGCCTCCTGCGCCAGACTCTCCTCCTCAAACAACGACCTGCTTCGCCATCCCGCCGCGAAGCTAATGAAAAGACAGAATGGATACGCGCTGGATCGCAGTGCTGGTGGAGAAGTTCGGCCACAGCTTCAGCGGCTATGACCTGGAAAGCGGTGCGCGCCGCTTCAGCGTGCCGCTGCCGGACTACCCACATGAGTTCGTGGTCGACCGCGCACGGCTGCGCGGCTATGTCGGCCACTACGGGGTACAGACCTTTGCGCATGCCGGAAATGGCGGCGCCGCCGTGTGCTGCGTCGATATCGCCGGCGGAGAGCGTGAAGGCGACCTGGACTGCGCGCCTTATCACCGCATCCACGGGCTGCAGATTGACGCGCGAGGCCGCGTCTATGCCCTGAGCGAGCGCGACAACATGCTGCTGGTGTTCGAAGCCCCGTGGGAGAGCTGCACGCCTGCGCGCGGTGCCGTCCGGCGGCGTCAAAAGCCACCTGTTCGTACTGACGGGCGACGGGCAACGCGCCTACGTGACCAACCTGCTGTCGCACACGGTAACGCTGGTCCACCCCTACGATGCGAGCCGGCCGCCGCGCGCAGCCCACGCCGGCCGGCGGCCTGAAGGCTGCTGCCTGAGTCCTGACGAATCCCTGCTCTACATCTCCAGCCGCGACGACCATACCATCGCGCGGCTCGACGCCCACACGCTGGAAGTGCTCGGCACGGTCGCCACGGGCGAGGATCCCACCCGACTGTACTGGTCGCCTTGCGACCGCTTGTTCGCGCTCAACTATGGCGAGCGCAGCCTGCGCATCTTCGACCCGCACACGCTGGTCGAGCTGGCACGGGTCGATACCGGCGCCAAGCCGATCGCACTGGCATTCCATCCAGCCGACCCTGGCCGCGCCTGGCTTGCGCTCAACGACCACAGCGTCAGCGAACTGGACCTTCGCACGCTGGCGTTGCGCCATGCCTTTGCCACCGGCAAGGAGCCGGACGGCCTCGCCATCCTGGCGCTGCCGTCCCGCTAAGCGCGAGGTTCCACAGGCCCGTCGCCGCAACCGTCGGCCGGCACTCATACCATTTCGTCGCAGCACAGACCCAGACGCTAAAGCAGCCGCCGAAGCAGCCGCTGAAGGCGCCCATGAAGGAGACCTATGAACATCCCGCAGCAAGCGCGAGCCGACAACGCCGTCGCCCTCGATTCTCCTGCCGGCGCGACGCCCGGCACCGCCTCGGCCACCGCCCGGATTCCCGCGCAGCGCTGGTGGCGCATCATCCCGCCCATCCTGATGGTGTGCATCGTCTCATATATGGACCGGGTCAATATCGCCTTTGCCATGCCGGGTGGCATGAACGAGGCGCTTGGCATCGGTGCCGGCATGGCGGGCCTGGCCGGCGGCATCTTCTTCGCCGGCTACCTGTTGCTGCAGGTTCCGGGCGGCAAGCTGGCCGTACGCGGCAGCGGACGCAAGTTCATCGGCTGGTCGATGCTGGCGTGGGCCGTGATCTCCGTGCTGACCGGCCTCGTGCGCAACGAGACCGAGTTGCTGGTCCTGCGCTTCGCACTCGGCGTGGCCGAGGGCGGCATGCTGCCGGTGGTGCTGACCATCGTCGGCAACTGGTTTCCAGACCACGAGCGCGGCCGGGCCAATGCGCTGGTGATCCTGTTCGTGCCGATTGCCGGCATGATTACCGCGCCGCTCTCGGGACTCGTCATAGCCGCGCTGGACTGGCGCTGGCTGTTTATCATCGAAGGCGGTATCTCGGCGCTCTGCCTCGGCGTCTGGTTGGCATTGGCCTGCGACCGGCCTCAGGAGGCCCGCTGGATTTCCACGGCGGAGCGCGATTACGTCCTGACGCAACTGCGCGCCGAGCAGCAACGAGCGGCGCCAGCTGCCTCTGCGTCAACGAACCATGCGACTACGCGCACAGTGATCTTGCGGCTGCTGTCGGATACCGTGATCCGTCGCCTGATCGGCCTGAATTTCCTCTACCAGGCTGGCATCTACGGCTATACGTTGTGGCTGCCTACCATCCTCAAGGACCTGACCCACGGCGGCATGGGCCAGGTCGGCTTGCTGGCGATGGTACCGTATGTGGGAACCATGGCCGGCATCCTCGTGGTGTCTGCCTGGTCGGACCGCAGCGGGAAACGCCGCGCTTTCGTGATGTGGCCCTTGCTGGGCTTTGCCGCCTGCCTGGCCGGATCGGTATGGTTCCATGCCAATACCTGGCTGGCCTACGGTCTGCTGGTCGGCTGTGGCGTGTTCCTGCAAGCCGCCGCGGGCGTGTTCTGGACCCTGCCCCCGCGCCTGCTGGCCGCAGACGATGCGGGCGTGGCGCGCGGCCTGATCAACGCGCTCGGCAATCTTGGCGGCTTCTGCGGGCCGTATGCAGTTGGGCTGCTGATCCAGTATTTCGACGCCGGCGTGGGCGTCTACATGCTGGCTTGCGCGCTCGTGCTGGCTGCCGTGCTGACCGCCACCCTGCCGGAGTCCTGCCGATGACGTGCAACGTCTTGCCTGCCGGCGAGCGCCTGGCGATCGTCGATGCCCACCACCATCTGTGGCAGCTCGATTGCGGGCACTACCCGTGGCTGCAGGAGGGGTACCAGCCGGCAACGTTCTTTCTGGGCGACTACCAGGCCTTGCGCCATGACTATCTGGCGGCTGAGTACCGGCGCGATACGGCTGGCGTATCGGTGCTGGCAACCGTCCACATCGAGGCCGAGCGGGACCGGGGTGAAGCCATCGCCGAGACGGCGTGGCTGCATGAGCCCAGTTGGCCCCGGGGCATGGCCGCCTCCGTGGTCGCTTACGCCCCGCTCGGCACCGCAAACTGCGCCGCGCTGCTTGCGCGCCAGGCGAGTTTTGCACGGGTGCGCGGCATCCGCTGCAAACCGCTGACGGCATCCGCTCCGGGCGAGTCGGTTGCGGGCAGGGCAGGATCGATGCAGGATCCCGGCTGGCTGGAAGACCTGGCGCGGCTGCCGCACCACGGACTGTCGTGGGACCTGCGCGTGCCATTCTGGCATCTGCAAGAGGCGGCGCAGGTGGCCGCCGCCCTGCCCGAGCTGGCAATAGCACTGAATCATGCCGGCTTGCCGCTTGACCGGTCGGAAGACGGGCTGGCGCACTGGCGGCGCGGCATGGAAGCGCTGGCCACCTGCCCGAACGTGATGGTCAAATTGTCCGAGTTCGGACTGCAGGGCGGCCGCTGGGACGCGGCTGGGAATCGCCGCATTGTGCGCGAGACTCTGGCCATCTTCGGACACGAGCGCGCCATGTTCGGCAGCAACCTGCCGGTGTCGTCGTTGAGCGCCGCGTTCGGTACGGTGCTGCGCATGGTGACTGACGCGCTGCCGGACCCGCTCGCCAGGCAACGGGTATTGGTCGGCAATGCTGCCCGCTTCTACCGTATTGCCGCCGGGCACATGTACCCGGCACCAGCCCAAGACAGCGCAATGTGTTGATTCCGGTCGCAGTGTGGTCCGCCATGCGTGCTATAAAACCGGCGTCCACCGTACACTGCCATGCCCGAATCCCTGACCCAGCTCAGCAACGCCGCCACGCTGCGCAAGCGCCTGCAGATGCGCCATCTTCGCCTGGCGCTGGCACTGGCCGAACACGGCTCGCTGCGTGGCGCCGCCAGCGAGATGGCGCTGACCCAGCCCGCGGCGACCAAGGCACTGCACGAGCTGGAAGACACCGTCGGAACGCTGCTGTTCACGCGCCACGCGCGCGGCATCACGCCAACCGTGTTCGGCGAGGCCCTGATCCGCTATGCGCGCGTGGCGCTGTCCGATCTCGATGCCTTGCACGACGAGCTTGCCGCCATCGCCGCGGGCGAGATCGGCAAGGTGCGCATCGGCGCGATCCTGGCACCGGTGCCGGACCTGCTGGCCGGCGCCATCAATGGGCTCAAGGCACGCCACCCCCAGCTGCACATCGCACTCCAGGTGGATACCAGTGACGTGCTGGTGCAGGCGCTGCGGCAGGATGCACTGGACGTGGTAGTCGGCCGTATCCCGGCGGGCTCGCTTGCCGAGGACCTGGCGTTCGAGCCCCTGTGCGAGGAGGTCCTGTCGATCGTGGCGCGCCCCGCGCATCCGCAGGCAGGCAAGCGCAGCGTACGGCTGGCGGGCCTGTCGGGCTATCCATGGATCATCCAGCCCGCCGCCAGCCCGATGCGCCAGATCATTGACCAGACCTTTCGCGATGCGCGCGTGCCCTTGCCGGAGGATGTCATCGAAACCTCTTCCATCATGGCGACGCTGCCGCTGCTGGCGGGCAGCGACCGCATCGCCGTGGTACCCAGCGCGATCGCCGGCTATTTCGCCGCGATGGGCGCGCTGGCAATCCTGCCGGTGGCAATGCGCGGCCGGCTGGTGCCCTACGGCATCGTGTCGCGCAAGCGCCGTACCGCCACGCCCGGCGTGCGCTTGCTGATCGATGCGCTGCGCGCGGCATGCGCGGCGGGCGTCTCGCCGCCGGCTGCCACCGCAGTCACCCCAGTCACCGCGACCACCAGGACCGGGCGTCGGCGCGGCTAGCTGCCCGCGTCGCCGTCGCGCCGGTTCGGCGACTGGATGCCATAACGCTCCATGCGCCGGTACAGCGTCATGCGGCTGATGCCGATCTGGCGCGCGACCGCGCTCAGGTTCCAGCCGGAAGCACGCAGGTACTGCATCAGCAGCATGCCTTCCGGCGGCAGCTGGTGCGGGTCGAGCGGCGCGGCGGCGCTGGCTCCGGCGATGTCGGCAGCTTGCGGCGGTGCCGCGGGGATGGCTGCCGTCCCGAGGCCGTCAGGCAGGTCGTGCTCATCGATATAGCCGCCGGTGCAGACGGCGCGCGCGTATTCCAGCACGTTGCGCAGCTCGCGCAGGTTGCCCGGCCAGCGATGGCGATGCAGCCGCTCGCGGGCCGCCGGCGACAGCGTCACGGGTGCGGCCGCGCCTTCCTGCAGCAGCTTGGCCATCAGCCAGTCAAGGTCGTTGCGCGCGCGCAGCGGCGGCAGCTCGAAACGCGCGCCGTTCAGGCGGTAGAAAAGGTCCTCGCGGAAGCGTCCTTCGGCGACCAGTTGCTCCAGGCCGTGGTGCGTCGCGGAAATGACGCGCAGCCGCACCGGCACGGGCCGCGCTGCGCCGACTGGCAGCACCTCGCCTTCGGCCAGCACGCGCAGCAGCCGCGACTGCAGCTCGCGCGGCATGTCGCCGATCTCGTCCAGGAACAGCGTGCCGCCGTCGGCTTCCTGGATCAGCCCGCGCTTGCCGCGCGGGCCGGCGCCGGAGAAGCTGTTGGGCAGGTGGCCAAACAGCTCGCTCTCAATCAGCGTTTCCGGGATCGCCGCGCAGTTCACCGCGATGAACGGGCCGCCGCGGCGCGCGCTGGCCTGGTGCAGGGCCTTGGCGAAGAACTCCTTGCCGCTGCCGGTCTCGCCATGGATCAGGAGATTGATCGGTGAATCGACCAGGCGCGCGGCGCGCTGCAATTGCTGCTGCAGCGCGGCGTCGCCGCCGGTCAGCGCGGCCAGCGCAGGGGGCATGGCCACCGGCGCTTCCTTCGCCGGTGCCTGCCAGCGCAGCGCGGGCGGCATCACGCTCAGGTACAGCAGCCCGCCGCTGCGGTTCAGCGCCACCAGCCGCTGCTCGCTGGGCCGCGAGTAGACATAGTTGCCAAGGTCTTCCAGCCGGGCGCCGAACAGTGCCTCGAAGCGCTGGCCGAGCACGGTGGCGCCGGCCGCGCCACCCAGTTCGCCCTCCAGCATCAGCCTGGCGCGGTGGTTGTGGCCGACGATGCGGCCTACCTCGTCCAGCGCCAGCAGGTACTCGGGGTTGACGTCGACGAACTCGGGCGCCACGTTCAGCTTCAGGATCCAGTCGCGCCGGTGCGCGCGCAGGAAGTTGGCGTTCTCGATATGGGCGGCATAGATGCGCACCAGCTGCAACGCCAGTCCCTGGCTGTCCTTGGCGTGCGGCGAGGTCAGCGCGGAGATGTCGAGGATGGCGTGCAGGTTGCCGTGCGTGTCGAACAGCGGCGCGGCGGTGCAGGTCAGCGGGATATGGGTCGCATCGAAATGGTCGGCCTGGTGCACCGTCAATGCCTGGCCAGTGACCAGCGCCGTTCCCACCGCGCAGGTGCCGGCGCCACTCTCGCTCCATTCCGCGCCAAGGTAGAGGCCGGCGTGCCGCAACGCGGCGTCGGTGCGCGCATCGCCGATGTAATCAACCGTCACGCCCTGCGCATCGGTCAGCAGCACCACGTACCCCAGCGCCGCCACCTGGCCGTACAGGCTTTGCAGCCCGTGGCGCGCGATGCGCGCGAAATCGTCGATGCGTTCCTGGTGTTCGCGCAGCCGCGGCTGCGGCAGGATGCGCGCTTCCTGCATGCGCGAGGGATCGAGCCCGTACTGGTGCACGCAGCGCCGCCATGAGTTCTGGATGATGGCGTCGTGCGCGATCCGGTCCGCCAGCACGGCGGGCGGGGCTAGGTATGTGGTGGCCTGGACCACCGTCTCGATGTGCTCGCGTTGCCGCAGGTCCATCGCTGTCTCCTGGTCGTCGCTGCCGTCGGCCCCGGGAGCCTGCTGAGGGGGCGGTGGATCGGGCGGACTGTGCGGGCGCGTGCCTGGGCGGCCGCGCCTCTGTCTGGTGTCGGCCTTCTAATGTATCCGAGCGCATCGGCGCGATGCAATCCAGAATGCAGGCAGGAATCTCGAGACAGCGGCGAGCGCACGCCGCAAGTGCGGCGTGCGTCATACCGGATGGTTCAGAGCGCGGCGTTGGCCTTGAGGCTGCGCGCCACGCCGGCGGCGATCTCGAAGGAGCGCAGCCGCGCCTGGTGGTCGTAGATCTGGCCGGTCAGCATCAGCTCATCCGGCTGCAGGTCCTCGACAAAGCGCTGCATGCCCGCGCGCACCGTCTCCGGATCGCCCACCACCGAGCACGCCAGCGAGCGGCGGATATGATCCGCCTCGCTCTCTGTCCACAGTGACTCGATGTCGTCCACCGGCGGGCGCAGCTGCCCCGGCGTGCCGCGCACCAGTGCCAGGAACTGCTGCTGCAGCGAACTGAACAGGCGGCGCGCCTCGTCTGCGCTGTCTGCGGCAAAGACATTGAAGCCGAGCATCACGTACGGGCGATCCAGCGTTTCCGAGGGCCGGAAGGTGCGGCGGTAAAGGTCGAGCGCCTGGCGCATGAAGCCCGGCGCAAAGTGCGAGGCAAACGCGAACGGCAGGCCCATCGCCGCGGCCAGTTGCGCGCTGAACAGGCTCGAGCCCAGCAGCCAGATCGGCACCTTCAGGCCTGCACCGGGGACGGCGCGCAGGCGCTGGCCGGGGCGCACGTCATCGAAATACGCCTGCAGCTCTTCCACGTCCTGCGGGAAGGTATCGGCGCTGTCGCTGGCCAGATAGCGGCGCAATGCGCGCGCGGTAGCCTGGTCGGTGCCTGGCGCGCGGCCCAGCCCCAGGTCGATGCGGCCCGGGTACAGCGAGGCCAGCGTGCCGAACTGCTCGGCAATCACCAGCGGCGAATGGTTGGGCAGCATCACGCCGCCGGAGCCCACGCGGATGGTCTGCGTGCCGTTGGCGACATAGCCGATCAGCACGGCGGTGGCAGCGCTGGCGATGCCGGGCATGTTGTGGTGCTCGGCCAGCCAGTAGCGGTGGTAACCCAGCCGTTCGGCATGGCGCGCCAGGTCGAGCGAGTTGCGCATGGCCTGGCCGGCGTCGCTGCCCTGCGGGATAGGGGCCAGGTCGAGCACCGAATAAGCGATGCCGTTGCCGGCGGGGAGAGAGTCGCGGTTCATGTCGTGGTCTGGCGGGCGGCGTACGCCACACGTGCGCCGCCCGCTGCAATGCGGATGGTTCGCTATGTTAGTGAGCCCGCGCGGATCGTGCTGGCAACGGATTTGCGGCCCTGCGGGCGGCGTGGGTATCCGCAAACGCCGGCAAATGTCGGCCAACTTCGGCAAATGCGCTGAACCCGGGCGCAAGGATTGAGCCGCGCGCCGCTTGCCCTTACCATTCAGCCCGATGCGAAGGAACGATCGATGACTCTCAAGACACTGGACGGCGCGCTGGCCCTGCTGACCCACTTCACCGTGCGCCAGCCCACCTGGGGCGTGCGCGAGCTGGCCAAGCACAGCGGCGTGCATTACGCCGTGGTGCACCGCGTGCTGGCGACCTTTGCCGCCAACGGCTTCCTGGTGCAGGACGCGGCCACCGGCAAGTATTCGCTGGGGCTGCGGCTGTTCGAGCTGGGGCAGGTGGTGCGCAAGAGCTTCTCGCCGGACGAGATCGTGCGCCCGGTTCTGGAAAAGCTGGCCGCGCAAAGCGGCGAGACCGTGTTCCTGTCGTGGCTCGACGGCCATGAAGGCCTGTGCGTGGGGCTGGTGCAGAGCCAGCACCAGCTGCGTTTCTCGATCGAGCTGGGCGAGCGCTTTGCGCTGTACGCGGGCGCGCATGCCAAGGCGATGCTCGCCTTCCAGGACGATGCCTTCCGCGACGAAGTCTACCGCCAGGGCATGGCGCGCATGGGGCCGCACACCGCGCTGGACCGCGAGCGCATCGAGCAGCAGCTTGCCGAGGTGCGCGAACGCGGCTGGGCCCATACGCGCGAGGAAGCCGCGGCCAGCGTGGCCGGGCTGGCGCTGCCGCTGTGGTCGCGCGACCGCAGCGCGGTGGTGGGCTCGGTGGCCATTGCCGGGCCGCAGCAGCGCCTGGATGAGGCCGCCGTGCCGCGGCTGCTGGAGGCCTTGCGCGACGCCAGCGGCCGGTTGGAGGACGTGATCGGCTTTGTTCGCTAACCTTCGTGTGCTAACGGCGACGTTCAGGCCACCCGATCACGCCAGCAGCGCCCTGCCCACCTCGCCGCCCAGCACGCGCTGGCCGATCGCATGGCCCAGCGCCCGATAGCTTTCCCATTGCGCTTCATCGAAGAACTGGTCGCCGGTGCCTTCCTGCGGGAAGGCCGGGTGCGTGGCGCCATAGTGCCGCACGTCGGCCGGCGCCCATGACACCAGCCGCGGCTTGAGCAGCACGATGCGGCAGACCCGCGCGCGCGGCGCCGCGCATGCCGGATCGGTGCGGTACACGTTGAGCAGCACCGCGCATTTGTCGGCGGCAGGGCCGCTGCCCGCCACACCCGGCGGGAAATCATCCGGCACGCCGAAGACGCGGCTCAGCACGGGGTGCGTGGTGGCGGCCTCGGTATCCACCACGATCTCCAGGCCATGATCGATGCGCGCGAGGCGGATCAGGTTGGCGAGGTCGCCAAAGCGATAGTCCCGGTCGCCGCCACAGTCACAAAGCACAATCAGCGCGACGTCCCGGCCCGGACGCAGCAGTTCGTAGACGCCGGTATTGTCGAAATGCCCGCCGTCCGACAGGTACTGCCAGCCACGCCGCGTGCCATGGAAGCGGGCGCTCAGCTCGCACCCCAGATAGTATTGCGTGCGGAACATGCCGGCGGCCAGCCATGGATGCGTGGCGCGTTCGGGATGGCGCCACCGCTCGCCCTCGCGCCCGCCCTGGCGCGCGTACCTGGCCGGATACGACGGCCACCACGTGCCCAGCCGCAGGTTGGCCAGACCCAGCAGCAGCGAGGTCCCGAGCGTGGTGACACGGCCCAGCCCTGTCGACACCACCGCGCCAGAGATTGCGATCCAGTCCCCCACCGTGAGCGATTGCGCCAGCTTGCCCGATGAAGGCCATGACGCGTCCGGGCAGCACTGCCAGCCGTCGATGGTGAAGCGCGCATAGGCGTCCGGCGCAATGGTGGTCGCGGCGCCCTGCTGGGCCACGCTGGCGCCGGGTGCCAGGCACAGCGGCTTGCCCTTGCGGTCGCGCTGGACCAGTTGCTCGGCCGGATCGACGGTCAGGTTCAGCGTCACGTTGATCAGGTGCAGCGGCGCCAGCACGCGCGGATCGTAGTAGGCGTTGAGGCTGAGCTGGTCGCCGGGCACCGGCTCGGCCACGCTGAAGCGCGCGCGCCGGCGGCGGTCCGCGACCGGATCGGGATCGGGCGCGGCAAAGCGCTCGCCGTTGGACGCGCCAAGATAGGCGCGCGTGAGGCGCGCCGCATAAAAGGGCTGCAGCGTCGAGAGGTTCAGGAAGCCGGTAAAGCGGCCGGCGACCAGCGCCAGCACCAGCGCCACTACCGTCAGAGTGGCAAGCGCCGGACCGGTGTAGGCCGTGCCATACACCAGCCAGTCGACCGGCTCGCGGCCATCCCAGCGCACCCACAGCACCAGCCACGACCACAGCACGAACAGCAGCAGCGCCAGCACCGCCGCGGCCGCGCCGGCCAGCAGCGAGACCGGCAAGCGTGCCCACAGTGCGCGCCAGGCGGTCTCGGCGCTGCCCTTGCGGCCTTCGTCGAACCAGCGCGCGCCATAGCGCACCAGCCAGACCAGCACGCCCAGCACGCTCGCGGGCAGTGCCGCGCCCCACGGATGGTCGGCGGCATGGGCATACAGATAGGTGGTTCGTGCGGCGGTATCGGCCAGGCCCAATGCCGCCAGCCACAGCGTCAGCGTGACCGCCGTGCGCAGCGCGCGCGTGGCCCGCACGCGATAGCCGGACACGGTGCGTGGCTCGCCCTGCAGCATCACCAGGCAGCTCAGCACACCCAGCCACGTCAGCACGCCCATCGCGGCAAAGAGCTGCGCCGAGACCAGCTCCGCGCCAAGCCATTCCGACCAGCGCGCGGCGGCAAGCAACAGCAGCCCAAGCAGCAGGGCCACCATCGGCGCGGGGCTGAAAAAACGCCCCGGTGCCTGCGAATCGCTGGCGCGCGGATAGACCAGCCAGTAGGCCAGGCCGGGCGGCACCGCGCCGATCACGGCGGTGACCAGTGGCAGCCACAGCCAGGGGCTCCACCAGATCGCGCATTCGCCCTGGTTGAAGGCCTGCCGCGCATCGTGCAGCAAGTCCATCTCATAGCGTCCGAACCCGTACCACGCTCCCGCCGCGCCGTGCAGCAGCAGCGCCAGCAGGGACAGCAAGACCAGCAGCGCGCTGCCGATCACGTAGTGCACGGCCAGCCAGTTGCGCGCCACCAGCGCGGCGGCATAGAGGTTGTCGCCCGCGCCGGTAGGCGACAGGTAGCGGCCGTTCTCGCGCAGCCACGCGACCGCGCCGCGGCCGGGATCGGCGGCATAGGAGACCGAAGTGTGGATGCGCCCGGGCGGCTCGCATTGGAGGGTGTGGTAGGCGTCGGCCGCGGCCTGGACCGGGCCGGCGCCGCGGCGCAGGCGCCCCGGCACGAACAGGCTGACAAAGAAGGCTCCAAGGTAACCACCGCCGCTGACGGTGGACAGGTAGTCGAACTGGGCCAGCAGAGAGGCCAGCCCGGGCACGGCCTGCGCCGAGGCGGCAGTGCCTGCTGCGGGCGTCGGAGGAGCCTCGGTGTCCGCGGTGGTGGCCAGGGTGTTGGCTGGCATGGCGGTGCCCGCCATCGCCTGCGTCACGCCAAGGCAGAACGTGGCGCTGCGGATGCCGCCACCAGATAGCGCCAGCGCCCAGTTGCGCTGGCCCTCATGCGTGCGCGGCGCGATGCCGAGCTGGCGGCGCCGATGCGCGATGCGGGCCGCTTCGTCGCCGAAACCGTGGTCTTCCGCAGCCATGGGCGCCTCCCCAGTAGCAGTCGGTCTGCGCCAAGTATAGGCAACGGCGCATGGTCGATATTCGCCCGGGCGCTGGCTGGGACTGCGTGTTAACCCTGATTGTTGGCTGTTGGAGCGAGGCCTAGCATTTCTCTGTATCAGAGACGTTGTCTCTTATATAGAGACACAAAGCAGTCAGTCATGCTCAAGACCCTCGACGGCGCCCTTGCGCTGCTCACCCATTTCACCGCTCGCCAGCCCAGCTGGGGCGTGCGCGAACTGGCGCGCGAAAGCGGCGTGCACCACGCCGTCGTGCATCGCGCACTGGCCACGTTTGCCGCCAATGGCTTCCTGACGCAGGACAGCGTCGGCCGCTATGGGCTGGGGCTGCGCTGGTTCGAGCTGGGGCAAGTGATGCGCAAGTCGTTTTCTCCGGCAGAGGTGGTTCAGCCCGCGCTGGAGGCGCTGGCGCAGGAAAGCGGCGAAACGGTTTTCCTGTCCTGGCTGGACGGTCACGAAGGCCTGTGCACGGACATTGCCCAGAGCCAGCACCAGCTGCGCTTTTCGATCGAGGTGGGCCAGCGCTTCGCGCTGGACGCCGGCGCGCATGCCAAGGCGATCCTGGCCTTCCAGCCGGAAGCGCTCCGGCGGCAGGTGACCGGCGACGCGCCGGCACTGGCCGCGCAACTGGCCCAGGTCCGCGCCGACGGCTTTGCCTATACCTGCGAAGAATCCGCGGCCACGGTGGCCGGGCTGGCATTGCCGCTGCACCACCGTGACACCCGGGCGGTGGTGGGATCCCTTGCCATCGCCGGCCCGCTGCAGCGGCTGACGCGCGACGCCGTGCCCCGGCTGCTGGAAGCGCTGCGCGCGGCGCGCAAGACGATTGGCCCGGTGGCGGGCTTTATGCGATAGCGGCGCGCCTACGCAACGCGCGCGCACGACACACAAAACCAGACAACACTACGGGGAGCGGTGGAAGACATGACCATGCCAACACAACTGAACGCGCCGGTGGCGGCGCAGCCCGCGACACGGTCGCGCTTTATGGAGCCATTGCTGCTGCTGGTGTCGGTGGCGCTGTCGGTATTCGGCGCCATGATCGGCATGCAGCTGATCGTATCGCTGGGGATCTCGGCCAATACCTCGATCATCGGCGCGCTGATCGCGATCGTGTTCTCGCGCATCCCGCTGGAGATCACGCGGCGCTTCCGCGTGCTGGAGCGGCAGAACCTGGTGCAGACCGCGATCTCGTCCGCCACCTTCGGCGCCGCCAACTCGCTGATGATCCCGATCGGCGTGCCGTATGCGATGGGCATGCCCGAGCTGGCCACACCGATGCTGATCGGCGCGGTGATCGCCATGTTCGTCGACGGCGCGATGCTGTACTTCCTGTTCGGCAGCAAGATCTTCCCCGCCACCGGCACCTGGCCGGCGGGCATCGCCACCGCCGAGGCAATCTGGGCCGGCGACCGCGGCGGCCGCAAGGCGGCGTTCCTGGGCCTGGGCATTGCCGTTGGCGTCGGCGGCGCATGGCTGGGCGTGCCGATGTCGGCGTTCGGCGCGGCGTTCCTGGGCAACCTGGCGGCGCTGACCATGTTCGGCATCGGCCTGCTGGTACGCGGCTATTCGGTGGCGGTGACCGGCATCGATATCGCCAAGGCTTACATTCCGCATGGCCTGATGATCGGCGCGGGCATCGTCGCGCTGTTCCAGGTGGCCATGGAAATCCGTCGTGCGCGCAACGCCCCGGCGGCCGATGCGCGCACCATCGAAGTTCCGGCCTCGCGCGCCAGCCGCATCCTGTCGGGCGGCTTTGTCATCTACCTGGCGATCGCGCTGCTGATCTCGCTGCTGGCCGGGCATGTGTCGGACATGTCGCTCGGCATGCTGGTCGTGTTCGTGCTGTACGCCGCCTTTGCCGCCTATGTGCACGAGCTGATCGTCGGCATCGCGGCGATGCACTCGGGCTGGTTCCCGGCCTTCGCGGTGGCGCTGATCACGCTGACCATCGGCATCCTGATCGGCTTCCCGCCGACGGCGCTGGCGGTGCTGGTGGGCTTCTCGGCAGCCACCGGCCCGGCCTTTGCCGACATGGGCTACGACCTGAAGACCGGCTACCTGCTGCGCGGCGAGGGCCGCGACATGGAAGCCGAGATCGCAGGCCGCAAGCAGCAGTTCCTGGCAGCGATGGTCGGCTTCGGCGTGGCCGCCGTGGTGGTGATCGTGTTCCACGGCACCTTCTTCTCGCAGGGCCTGATCCCGCCGGTGGACCGTGTCTATGCGGCATCGATCAAGGCCGGCTCGTCGGCCGAGATCGCGCGCAACCTGGTGATCTGGGCGATCCCCGGCGCGCTGCTGCAATGGCTCGGTGGCTCCAAGCGCCAGCTCGGCATCCTGCTCTCCACCGGCATGCTGATCGCCTCGCCGCTGGCCGGCTGGGCGGTGCTGGCGGGCCTGCTGATCCGCTTCGTGGTGCAGCGCCTGCGCGGCGACAAGCACCTGGCCGAGATGAGCGCCTTTGCCGGCGGCGTGATCGCCGGCGATGCCCTCTTCAGCTTCTTCGGCTCCGTCACCAAGCTGAAGAAGTAAGCCCTGCAGCAAGCCATCCCGGGGCGCCTGCGCCGCCCCGCCTGTCATTACCGAGACGTTCCATGGATATCCAAGCAATCCGCGCCGACACTCCGCTGACCGCTTCCACCATCTATCTCGACACGGCCGCGGCCTCGATTCCGCCCGACGCCGTGCTCGACACCGTGCGCAGCTACCTGCTCGATACCGGGCACGTCGGCATCTACCTGCCGGCGTTCCGCAAGGAGACCTATGCGCGCGTGGAAGCCGTGCGCGGCAAGCTGGCCGGACTGCTCAACTGCGCGGCCGACGAGATCGCCTTCACCAAGAACGCCACCGAAAGCATTGCCATCGCCGCGCGCGGCATCGCCTGGCAAGCGGGCGATGAAGTGCTGGTGGCCGACACCGAGATGCTGAGCAACCTGCTGCCGTGGCGCCGGCTTGAGCAATCGCATGGCATCGTGGTGAAGATGGTCGCGGCCAATGCCGAAGGGCTGCTGAGCGCAGAGGCATTCGAGACCGCAATCACCCCGCGCACGCGCCTGCTGACGTTCTCGCACCTCCCCAACTCAACTGGCGCCGTGCAACCCGCCGCGCAGATCTGCGCGGTCGCGCGCAAGCATGGCGTGCTGTCGCTGGTCAATGCCGCGCAGAGCGTGGGCATGCTGCGTTCCGACGTGGCGCAGCTGGACTGCGACTTCCTCGCCGGCTGCGGGCGCAAGGCGCTGCGCGCGACCGAGGGCTCGGGCTTCGTGTATGTACGCCGCGCGCTGATCGGGCAGGTCGAGCCGATGCTGGTGGGCTGGTGGAACGGCGCGTACGACCGCAACACCGGCGCGCTGTCGCTGGTGGCGGGCGCGAAGCGTTTCGAGGCCGGCTGCCCGATCGTGCCGGCCATCCTCGGCATGGGCACCGCCATCGACTACGCCACCGCCATCGGCATCGATGCCATCGAGGCGCGCGTGCGCGACCTGACCGGGTACGCGGTGGCGAAGCTTGCCGGGATCCCCGGCTTCGAACTGTACGGCCCGGCCGACGTGACGCACCGCATCGGCATCGTGCCGTTCAACGTGCGTGGCGTGGATCCGACGCACATCGTGGCCGCGCTGGAAGCGCAGCAATGCATCATCGAAGCGGGCAATTTCATGGCCGATTCGATCCTGGCGCGCTACGGCGTGTCCACCATGGCGCGCGTGTCGCTGCACTACTTCAACACGCACGAAGAGATCGACCGCGTCGCCGCACTGATCCGCGCCGCCATCGCCTGATCCCAACACCGAACAGACGGAATCCAAGACATGACCCAACGCATCCTCCTGATGAGCAGCTCGCGCAAGGACAACCTCGGCTACCTGGAGCACGCCGGCGAGCAGATCCACACGCTGCTGCAGCGCGAGCCGCGCAAGGTGCTGTTCGTGCCGTTCGCGGGCGTGAGCTTCAGCTTCGATACCTATGAAGGCATGGTCAAGCCGGTGTTCGAGAAGCTCGGCTACGCGCTCGAGTCGATCCACCACAGCGCCGATCCGCTGCGCGCGGTGCAGGAAGCCGAGGCCATCGCCGTGGGCGGCGGCAATACCTTCGCGCTGCTCAAGCGCATGTATGACGCCGGCATCGTCGACGGGATCCGCGCGAAGGTGCGCGCGGGCACGCCGTACGTGGGCTGGAGCGCCGGCAGCAATGTGGCCTGCCCGACTATCCGCACCACCAACGACATGCCGATCGTGCAGCCGCCCTCGCTGCGAGCGCTGAGGCTGGTGCCGTTCCAGATCAACCCGCATTTCATCAGCGGCAAGCCCGCGGGGCACAACGGCGAAAGCCGCGAGGAGCGCCTGGCCGAGTTCCTGAACATCAATGCGCCGGAACAGGTGTTCGCGCTGCCGGAGGGCTCGGCGCTGTACTCGGATGGCATCAACGGCACCGTGCTGGGCGAACGCAATGCGCTGTGGTTCCCGGCCGAAGGCAAGGTCGAAACCCTCCGCGAAGGCGAGCCGTTCCCGCTGTCGCAGATCACCGGGCCTGCCGGGATGGAGGACTGGCCGGGTTTTGCGGCTTGAGTGTTTTCTCCCCTCTCCCATTTATGGGAGAGGGGCGGGGGTGAGGGCGGGAGTCTCCACGAAGTGAGACCCTGCGATGCTTGGCAAGCGCCGGCCCTCACCCCCGGCCCCTCTCCCGCAAGCGGGAGAGGGGAGCAAAACAGCGACACGGGCGCTCGATCAGCAGCTAGCCATCCCAGGCCGGTCACGGCCACGACAAACAACAAAACCTCGCCCGCGAGCCGCCCAGCGCCGCCCGCGTGGCCCCTTTTTTGCCTTTGGAGGAGAAAACACAATGAGCCCAACCCTTCGCCACGCCGTGCGCATGGCATTGCTGCTGCTCGGCCTGCCAGCCGCCGCGATCGCACAGTCGGGCGTGACGCTCTACGGCGTCATCGACACCGCGCTGACCTACCAGACCCATTCCAACCCCGCCGGCGATGCGCAGGTCGGCATGCAGCAAGGCGGCGAAGGCTTCCTGTCGGGCAGCCGCTTCGGCCTGAAAGGCATCGAGGACCTCGGCGGCGGGGTCAAGGCCGGTTTCGTGCTGGAGAACGGGTTCCTGGCCGACACCGGCAAGTTCGACCAGCAGGGCCAGCTGTTCGGCCGCCAGGCGTACGTGAAGATCGGCAACCAGTGGGGCGAGCTGGCGCTGGGGCGGCAATACACCACGGCCAACACCATGCTTTACTACGTCGATCCGCTCGGCGTGGGCGCGGCGCCGTCGAACTCGTGGATGGTGTACCTGACCGGCCAGCGCTACGACAACGCCGTCAGCTACACCGGCAACTTCGGCCCGGTGTCGCTGATCGCCGAATACGCGCTGGGCGAGACCGCGGGCAACACCCGCGCCACGTCGTCCATGTCGTTCGGCCTGAAGTACGCGGCCGGCCCGATCACCGCGATCGGAGACTTCCAGCAGACCCGCGACAGCCAGAGCCGTACCGCGAACATCTACCTTACGGGCCTGAAAGCCGCGGTCGGCCGCGCCAGCCTGTTCGCCAACTACATCCACAGCGACCGCGAAGCGGGCTTCGACTCGTCCAAGGGCGGCACGGACACGGCCACCATCACCAGCATGTCGACCGCCGCCACGCCGACCAACCGCGCGGCGATCAACTCGGTGTTCGGCAGCAGCCGCCACGACGACTTCTTCACGCTGGGCGCGAGCTATGCCGTGACGGGCAACGTGACGCTGACCGGCAGCGTGATGCACAACCGCACCCGCGCCGACAGCTTCAGCGGCAACCGCACCACCGCGTATGCCGTGGCCGATTACGCCTTCAGCAAGCGCACCGACACCTACCTGGCGCTGGCCTATGACCGCGTCCACGGCGACTGGTCGGGCCTGTTCGGCAACAACACCACCAGCTGGACCGGCGGCAGCGGCACGCCGCTGGACGGGCGCGACAGCCAGGCCACGGTGATGGTCGGCCTGCGCCACCAGTTCTAACGATTCAACCGACGCCGGGCCCGCGCCACGGTCCGGCACATCATCTGGAGAAAGCCATGGCCCTGCAGCAGACGCTGGTCATTCACGAAGCCCTGGACAGCCCGCACGCCAATGGTGCGGTCGTCAGCGAACTGTTCGCGCCCTACGCCCGCGCCGGCGTGACCGTACAAGTCACCGCGGTCAATAACGCGCCGCCCGAGAACACGGCCAATACCACCGACTTCATCACCATCGTGATCCCCGGCACCGCCGGCAAGCGCGGCGGCGGCAAGGCACCGACGCTGGGCGTGATCGGCCGCAACGGCGCCATCGGCGCGCGTCCGGAACTGGTGGGCCTGGTGTCCGATGCAGACGGCCCGATCGGCTGCCTGGCGGTGGCGCTGAAGCTCGCGCAGATGAAGGCGCGCGGCGACCACCTCGCCGGCGACGTGATCGTGACCACGCACCTGTCGACCGATGTCTCGATGCAGCCGCACGACCCCGTGCCGTTCATGGGCATGCCGGTATCCTCCGACACCATGAACGATTACCAGGTGCTGCCGGAAATGGAAGCGATCCTGTCGATCGACGCATCCAAGGGCAACAGCATCATCAAACACCGCGGCTTCGCCATCTCGCCGACGGCGATGCAGGGCTACATCCTGCGCGTGGCGCCGGACCTGGTGGCGACGATGGAATCGACCACCGGCTGCCCGGCGGTGACCTTCCCGATCTCGCTGCAGGACATCACGCCGTACCACAACGGGCTGTACCACTTCAACAGCATCATGCAGCCGCACGTTGCCACGGCGGCGCCCGTGGTTGGCGTGGCAGTGACCGCGCAGTCGGTGGTATCGGGCAGCGCCACCTCGGCCAACCACGAGATCGACATCGCCGAGGCGGTGCGCTTCTGCGTGGAGGTGGCCAAGCGCTTCGGCGTCGGCAAGTGCCAGTTCTTCAATGCTGCCGAGTGGGAAAAGATCCGCGCGATCTATCCCGACCTGTCGGTATTCCAGACCGCCGGCAAGCGCTGAGGCTTGCGGCTCAGCGCGCCGCCACCTTGCCCGGATCCGGATGCGTGACGACAGGCGGCACGGTCTCGCCGTGCCGCCGCTTCCACTCGTCGAAGCCCCCGGCCAGCGCCCAGGTCCTTGGATAGCCGGCAACGCGCAGGCGTTCGGCCAGCAGCGCCGCGGACATCTCGTTCGGGCAGGCGCAATAGACCACGATGTCGGCCTCGGCGGGGGGCACGCCCAGCGCGTCGAGGCTGTCGAGCGCGCCCTGCATGTCGAGCACCATCGAGCCGGGGATGCGCTCCATCGGCAGGTCGCCATGGGCCCGCACGTCGATCACGACGGGCAGCGTGCCGGCCAGGCGGCGCGATTCCAGCTCATCCACGCTCATGCGCGGCACGCGCTTCGTGATGCGCAGCAGCCGGAAGCGGCGCCACGAGCGCCACGCCAGGAACACCAGGAACGCCACCACCACCGCCACCAGCGCCATATGGCCGTAGGTGCTGAAGCCCTCCAGGATGGCGTCGATAAAGTCGCTGAACACCACGCCGATCAGCAGGCCGCTGCCGGCCCACACCAGCGCACCGATCGCGTCATAGAACAGGAACACCGGCAGCGGCGTGCCGGTCATGCCGGCCATCGCGGTTGACAGCGCGCCGGCACCGGGCAGCAGCTTCGCGACCACCAGCGAGCGCGGCCCCACGCGCAGGTACAGCGACTGGGTCTGGCGGATGCAGGAATCGGGCGAAATCGATACCTTGCAGATGGTGCGCAGCATCGGCTGCCCCAGCCGGCGGCCGGCGAAGTACCAGCCGGTATCGGCGATCAGGCAGGCGACGATCACCGCGGCCAGCACCGCGCCGATCGACGGACCGGTTTCCTGCATGCCGAGCGCGCCGGCGACGAACAGCATCGGGTACGCCGGCACCGGCAGCCCCGCCTGTTCGACCAGCACGTTCAGGAATACCAGCATCAGCCCGTGGTTTTCCAGCAAGGCCTGTAACTCTCCCACCGTGTGCTCTCCCTTGGTTCAGGATGCCAGTGTGCCAGCCGGCTGCGGCCAATGCACGGGGTGGCTTTGCATGGACGCATCAAAATTATTGACTACCCAGCACCTACGTTGTCCTACAACCAGATGTCAATCAATTGTTATGGCGCCGAGTAATGCCTGCCTTCTTCCAATGCACTGCCTACGCCCGCCGCGCGCCATCTCTTTCTCCCGGTAAACCCCGGGCCGGTCCTATCCCTATTGCCTTTGCCGAGCCGTTGTCGTACGATGACTGATAACTCGGATGACCTGCCGCCCGGCAAGCCTCCGCCGTCACCACCCTGGGCCGCCGGCCCGATCAGGATTTCGCAATGCTCGCACCTAACGAACTCAAGCAGATCGTCTCCGAAGGCCTGCTGTCCTTTCCCATTACCGACTTCGACGCCAAGGGCGACTTCAACGCGAAGTCCTATGCCGCCCGCCTGGAATGGCTGGCCCCGTATGGCGCCACCGCGCTGTTCGCCGCCGGTGGCACCGGCGAGTTCTTCTCGCTGACCCCCGCCGACTACACCGCCGTGGTCGATACCGCGGTCAAGACCTGCGCAGGCAAGGTGCCTATCCTGGCCGGCGCCGGCGGCCCGACCCGCACCGCCATCGCCTATGCACAGGAAGCCCAGCGCCTGGGCGCGGCCGGCGTGCTGCTGCTGCCGCACTACCTGACCGAAGCCAGCCAGGACGGCATCGCCGCCCACGTGGAAGAGGTCTGCAAGTCGGTCGACATCGGCGTGATCGTCTACAACCGCGCCAACTCCAGGCTGAACGCGGACCAGCTGGCGCGCCTGGCCGACCGTTGCCCCAACCTGATCGGCTTCAAGGATGGCGTGGGCGACATCGAGTCCATGGTCAGCATCCGCCGCAAGCTGGGCGACCGCTTCTCTTACCTGGGCGGCCTGCCCACGGCGGAGGTCTACGCCGCCGCCTACAAGGCGCTGGGCGTGCCGGTGTACTCGTCGGCGGTGTTCAACTTCATCCCGAAGACAGCGATGGACTTCTACCGGGCCATCGCCGCGGACGACCAGGAGACCGTCGGCCGCCTGATCGACAACTTCTTCCTCCCGTACCTGGCCATCCGCAACCGCAAGGCCGGTTACGCCGTCAGCATCGTCAAGGCCGGTGCCCGCATCGTCGGCCGAGACGGCGGCCCGGTGCGCGCGCCGTTGACCGACCTGACCGGCGAAGAAATGGAAATGCTGGGCACGCTGATCAACAAGCTCGGCCCGCAGTAATCCTTTCTGCCATTACACGGCGACAGGCCGGCCGCGGGGCGCTTTGCCCTCCGGCCGGCTTGTCCACTTTTGCCACCCTCTGCCACACTCAAACGCTGACAAGGAAACCTCCCATGCAAATCACCGGCGACATGCTGATCGGCGCGCAAGCCGTGCGCGGCACCGAATCGACGCTGCAGGCCATCAACCCGGCCACGGGCGAGACCCTGGGCCCCGACTTCCACGGCGGCGGCCAGGCCGACGTCGAGCGCGCCTGCGCGCTGGCCGAAGCGGCCTTCGACACCTATCGCAATACCTCGTCCGAGCAGCGCGCGGCCTTCCTGGAAGCGATCGCCGCCGGCATCGAGGCACTGGGCGACACGCTGATCGAGCGTGCCCACCAGGAAAGCGGCCTGCCGGTCGCGCGCCTGCAGGGCGAGCGCGGCCGCACCGCCGGCCAGTTGCGCCTGTTCGCGACCGTGCTGCGCGAAGGCCGCTGGCAAGAGGCCACCTTCGACGCCGCGCTGCCAGAGCGCACCCCGCCGCGCCCCGACCTGCGCATGCAACGCATCGCCATTGGCCCGGTGGCGGTGTTCGGCGCCAGCAACTTCCCGCTGGCCTTCTCGGTTGCCGGCGGCGACACGGCCTCGGCGCTGGCAGCCGGTTGCCCGGTGGTGGTCAAGGCGCATTCGGCGCACCTGGGCACCTCCGAGCTGGTCGGCCGCGTGATCCAGAAAGCCGTGCAGGATGCCGGCCTGCCGGAAGGCGTGTTTTCGCTGCTGGTGGGCGCGGGCAATGTCGTGGGCACGGCGCTGGTGTCGCATCCCGCGATCCAGGCGGTCGGCTTCACCGGTTCGCGTTCGGGCGGCATGGCGCTGATGCAGGCAGCCAACGCGCGGCCGCAGCCGATTCCCGTGTACGCCGAGATGAGCAGCATCAACCCGGTGTTCCTGCTGCCCGCCGCGCTGCAGGCGCGCGGCGCCGAGATTGGACGCCAGCTGGTCGATTCGCTGGTGCTGGGCGTCGGCCAGTTCTGTACCAACCCCGGCCTGGTCATCGGCATCGAAGGCCCGGCGCTGGACCAGTTCCGCGCCGCGGCGCTCGACGCGCTGGGTGGCAAGCCGGCGGCGACCATGCTGACGCCGGGCATCCATGCCGCCTATGAAAAGGGCGTGGCGCAGCTGTCGTCGCTGGATGGCCTGCAGCGCATCGGCGACGGGGTTGCCGCCACGGGTGTCAACCAGGCCCGTCCGGTGATGTTCGAAACCACCGCCGCGCAATTCCTCGCCGATCACCGCATGCAGGCCGAAGTGTTCGGCCCGTCGACGGTGCTGGTGGTGTGCCACGACCTGGAAGAGATGCTCGCGCTGGCACGCCAGCTGGAGGGCCAGCTCACCGCCACCATGCAGCTCGACGACGCCGACCATGAGGCCGCGCGCCAACTGCTGCCGGTGCTGGAGCGCAAGGCCGGGCGCGTGCTGTGCAACGGCTATCCGACCGGGGTGGAAGTGGCTTATGCGATGGTGCATGGCGGGCCGTTCCCGGCCACGTCGGACGTGCGCTCGACCTCGGTCGGCGCCACGGCGATCGATCGTTTCCTGCGCCCGGTCTGCTACCAGAACCTGCCGCAGGGATTGCTGCCGGCGGCGCTGCAGGGATAAGCGCAGCGCCTGCAGTGACTGGCCCCGCCTTGTGCGGGGCTTTTTGTTTTGAATCGCCGGCGCAAGGACAAACGGCCCGCGTTCAACACGCGGGCCGTTATGGCATCGCAGCGCCCCTGCGGGGCGTCGGAGCAAATATCCCTGCGTATCAAGCCTCCAGCTTGATCCCCGCCTGCTTCACCACCCCCGCCCAGCGCGCCTGCTCGGCAACAAAGAACTTGCCGGTTTCTGCCGGCGTCATCGTCACCACTTCAGCACCCTGCTGGACCAGTTGCGAACGCAGTTCTGGAGCGCGGATGATCTTGATCAGCTCGGCGTTGATCCGCGTCACCAGCGCATCCGGCATGCTGGCCGGCGCCATCACGCCCTGCCACGTGCCCGATTCAAAATTGGGCACGCCCTGCTCGGCAATGGTCGGCACGTTCTGCAGCAGCGGCATGCGCGTGCGCTTGGACTGGGCGATCAGCTTGAGCTTGCCCGACTGCACATGCGGCAGCGTGGCCAGCATGCCGTTCATCAGCACCTGCGCGCTGCCGCCGACGGTATCGGCGATCGCCTGCGAGCCGCCCTTGTACGGCACGTATTGCCACTTGGCGCCGGTGGCCTGCTCCACCGCCACGCCGGCCAGGTGGGGCGCGCTGCCGATCGCGGTCACGGCAAAGTTCAGCTGGCTGCGCTTGGACAGCTCGACCAGTTCTTTCAGGTTGCTGACCTGCACCGACGGATGCACCACCAGCAGGTGCGGCGAGTACGCCAGCATCGTCACCGGCTTCAGGTCCTTGGCGATATTGAAGGTCAGCTTGGTATAGACCGAGGGGCTGATCGCCAGCGCGCCGATGTCGCACAGCATCAGCGTGTGGTTGTCGGTGGCCTGCGCGACCAGTGCCGCGCCGACGTTGCCGTTGGCGCCGGGCTTGTTGTCGACCACCACGGACTGGCCCAGCGCTTCGCCCAGCTGCTTGCTGATCAGGCGCGCGATGATGTCTGACGAACCGCCGGCGGTGTACGGCACGATCAGGCGGATCGGGCGCGTCGGCCACGCCTGCTGCACGGCATGCGCGCCGGTTGCCAGGCCAGCCAGCGGGCCAGCGGCGATGCCCGCGGCCAGCGCGGAAGTCTGTTTGAGGAAGATGCGGCGTCCCTGGGTCATGCTATGTCTCCATTGTTGTTGCAGGTGCGCCGGCGCGGCACGTCGTGCGGCGGCCGGCGCTGTCGGTGTGTTAGTCAGGTGCGGTTGATGCCTGTTGCTGCCTGTTGCGCTCAGTCGAGCACGATGCGGCCCTTCTCGATCACGGTCTTCCAGCGCTGCAGTTCCTGCGCTTCAAACTGGCTGAACTGCTCGGGCGTGTTCGCGACCACCTCGAAGCCGTTCTCCGACAGCTTCTGGCGCATCCTCGGGTCGTTCAGCGCGCCGACCAGCGCGCCATGCAGGCGCGTCTTCACGTCGGCGGGCAGGCCGCGCGGCGCGGCGACGCCCTGCCACGAATAGACCTCGACCTCCTTGACGCCGGCTTCCGCCATGGTCGTCACGTTGGGCAGCACGGCGGAGCGCTTGTCCGCCGTCACCGCCAGCGCCTTGAGCTTGCCGGTGCGGATGTGCTGCAGCACCGCGTTGATGTTCTGGAACGACACGTCCACCTGGCCGGCGAGCAGGTCGGAGATGGCCGGCGCACCGCCCTTGTATGGCACGTGCAGGCCGTCGGTGCCGGTCTTCTGCCAGAACAGCGCCGCGGTCAGGTGGTCGGACGACCCCGCGCCGGACGAGGCAAAGCTGACCTTGCCCGGGTTCTTCTTCATGTGCGCCACCAGTTCCTGCACGTTCTTCGCCGGGAACTGCGGATTGACCACCAGCACGTTAGGCGCGCGTACCGCCACCGTCAGCAGGTCGAAGTCCTTGACCGGGTCGTAGCCCAGGTTCTTCTGCAGGAACGGGTTGACGGCAAAGACGCCGATCGACGCCACCAGCATGGTGTAGCCGTCCGCCGGCGCGCGCTTGACAAAGGTCGCGCCGATGGCGCCGGTCGCGCCGGGCTTGTTGTCGACCACGAAGGGCTGGCCCAGCTTCTCGTTGAGCGGCGCCGTCAGCATGCGCGCGATGGTGTCGGTGGAGCCGCCCGCGGGGAACGGCACCACCACCGAGACCGGGCGCTGCGGCCAGTCTTGCGCGGCCCGGGCGCTGCCCGCCGTCAACGCGGCCAGCGCCGCGACCGTCAGCACCGAGCCGACCGCCACCGCGCGCAGCCAGTCCTGCAGGCGCGGCGCGCCCGTGCGTTGGAAGGGATACATCGTTGTCTCCTGCTAAATCTTGTCGATGCCGGACTGCCGTCCGGGTCAGCGCACCATGCAGGGCGCCTTGTTGTTGAACTGCCAGCCGGGGATCAGGAACTGCATGGCGATGGCATCGTCGCGAGCGCCCAGGCCCTTGCTCTGGTACAGCGCGTGGGCGCGGCCCAGCGCGTCCATGTCGAGTTCCACGCCAAGGCCCGGCGTCTTCGGCACCTGCACCAGGCCGTTCTCGATCTTCAGCGGCGCCTTGGTCAGGTTCTCGCCGTCCTGCCAGATCCAGTGCGTGTCGATGGCGGTGACGCGGCCCGGCGCGGCGGCGGCCACATGGGTGAACATCGCCAGCGAGATATCGAAGTGGTTGTTCGAGTGCGAGCCCCAGGTCAGGCCCCATTCGGCGCACATCTGCGCCACGCGCACCGAACCCTGCAAGGTCCAGAAATGCGGGTCGGCCAGCGGGATGTCGACCGACTGCAGGCGCACCGCATGGCCCATCTGGCGCCAGTCGGTGGCGATCATGTTGGTCGCCGTGGGCAGGCCGGTGGCGGTACGGAACTCGGCCATCACTTCGCGGCCGGAATAGCCGTCTTCGGCACCGCACGGGTCTTCGGCGTAGGCGAGCACGCCGCGCTTGTCACGGCACAGGCGCACGGCCTCGGCCAGCGACCAGGCGCCGTTGGGGTCGAGCGTGATGCGCGCCTTCGGGAAGCGCTCGGCCAGCGCCAGGATCGCCTGCATCTCTTCGTCGCCGCGCAGCACGCCGCCCTTGAGCTTGAAGTCGTTGAAGCCGTAGCGTTCGTACGCGGCCTCGGCCAGGCGGACGACCGCCTCGGGCGTCATCGCCACTTCATTGCGCAGGCGGAACCAGGCGTTGTCGGCATCGGGCTCGGTGCGGTAGTCCAGCGTGGTGCGCTGGCGGTCGCCGATATAGAACAGGTAGCCCAGCATCTCGACGGCGTCGCGCTGCTGGCCTTCGCCCAGCAGTGCCGCCACCGGCACCTCCAGGTGCTGGCCAAGCAGGTCGAGCAGCGCCGCTTCCAGCGCGGTAACGGCGTGGATGGTGATGCGCAGGTCGAAGGTCTGCAGGCCGCGGCCGCCTGCATCGCGGCTGGCGAAGGTGGCGCGCACGCGGTTCAGGATGGCCTGGTATTGGCCGATGGGCTGCCCGACCAGCAGCGGCCGGGCATCTTCCAGCGTCTGGCGGATGCCTTCGCCGCCCGGCACTTCGCCCACGCCGGTGTGGCCGGCGCTGTCGCGCAGGATCACGATATTGCGCGTGAAGTACGGGCCATGCGCGCCGGACAGGTTCATCAGCATGCTGTCGTGCCCGGCAACGGGCACCACGGTGAGTTCGGTCACCACGGGAGTCTGGCCGGCACCGGCGTGCGTGGCGGGGGCGGCGGAAGTGGCGGGATGGGTCATTCGGGTCTGGTCTCCGGCATTGCTATGTTATCTGTCATCGTATGACTGATAACCCAGTATAATAAGGCCATCTCGAACCGGTCAAGTCCGGGAAACCCCGCCCGTAACCGCCATGCCTACCGCACGCAATCCTGCCCTGCCCGACCCGTCCGCCGCTGCCACCAGCGCGCCCAACGCCGCCGCGGCCTTGCCGCTGCGCCGCCGCGGCCGCACGCTGGCCGAGGAAGTGGTACAGGCGCTATCCGAGGAGATCCGCCAAGGCCAGCTCAAGCCCGGCGACAAGCTGCCGACCGAATCGGAAATCATGGCGACGCAGGGCGTAAGCCGCACGGTGGTGCGCGAGGCCTTGTCGCGGCTGCAGGCCAGCGGACTGGTCGAGACCCGCCACGGCATCGGCACGTTCGTGCTGGCGCGCGCGGCGGAAGCGCCCTCGCCGTTCCGCATCGGGCCGGATACGCTTGGAACTGCCATCGATGTGATGGCGATGCTGGAATTCCGCGTCAGCCTGGAGGCAGAGGCTGCCGGACTGGCCGCCGCGCGCCGCAGCGACGCCCAGCTGGCCGCCATGCGCCAGGCGCTTGACGAGCTCAAGCGCAACACCGGGGCTGGCAGCGACGCGGTGGACAGCGATTTTGCCTTCCACCTGGCCATCGCGCGCGCCACCGGCAACCGCTACTTCACCGACATCATGGGCCACCTGGGCACCATGCTGATCCCGCGCAGTCGTCTGCAGGTCAATACGCCGGAGCGCGAACAGTACCTGGAGCGCGTCCAGTTCGAGCACGAGAACATCTACGACGCAATCGAGCGCCGCGACCCGGACGCGGCCAAGGCGGCGATGCGCATGCACCTGACCAACAGCCGCGAGCGGCTGCGCAAGGCCTCGGGCTCCGGCAGCGCGCAGGCCTGACGCCCGGAGTCCCGGACGCCCCACAGGGCGTGCCTGCGGGCCCTAAGTCATACGATGTCCGAACAATTGCCAGCGACTGGCATTTACAAGGCGAGGCGGCAGCGGCGCGCGAAGTCGACCAGTTCAACCAGCGACGACACCTGCAGCTTGGCCATGATGCGCGCCTTGTAGCTGCTGACGGTCTTGTTGCTGATAAAGAGGCTGGCGCTGATGGCCTTGTACGACATGCCGCGCGCCAGCATCTGCAGAACCACCAGTTCCTTGTCGGAAAGGCGGCGCAGCATCTCATCGTCGGCGGAAACGGCATGGCGCGAGCCGCCATCCCGTCCCATCGCGGGGAACACCGTGTAGCCGGCCAGCACCGACTCGACCGCGCGCAGGATTTCCTTCAGGTCCTGCGTCTTGCTGACAAAGCCCTGCGCGCCGACCTGCCACGCGCGGCTGACGAACACCGCCGGGTCGAGCGCCGTCACCACCAGCAGGCGCACCTGCGGATGGATCGCCCGCAGGCGCGGCGCCACGTCGAGGCCGCTCGAGCGCGGTATGTCGAGATCGAGCAGCACGAGGTCGGGCATGCGCGCGCGCACCAGGTCGAGCGCGCTTTGCCCGTTGTCGGCCTCTAGCACTTCATCGACGCCGAGGAGCTGCAGCAAGTGGGTCTTGAGAATCAGCCGCATCGCCGGGTGGTCGTCAACGATCAGGATGGTGGTCATGCGTCGGTTCGCGTGAATGGGTATGTCGGGGCATCGGCCGGCGCGATGCAGGCCCAGTATAGGGAGGCACGACGGCGCGCAGGATGGGAGGATTCCGCAAGGTATTGCAGCTCGCCCCTAGGCTCGCCTCAGACGCCGCGCACCATTGCATGCACGACCACGCGCCGCACGCGTGCGTTCCCCTGCGTGTGGCAGGGGCAACGGCAAAGGCCCAGTGGTGCTACTCTATTCGGAGGTGTTACCCAGGAGAACACTGTGTCCCGCAAGACCCCCATCGAGCGCTACCGCAACATCGGCATCAGCGCGCATATTGACGCCGGCAAGACCACGACGACCGAACGCATCCTGTTCTACACGGGCGTCAACCACAAGCTGGGCGAAGTGCACGATGGCGCTGCCACCATGGACTGGATGGAGCAGGAACAGGAGCGCGGCATCACCATCACGTCGGCTGCCACCACCGCCTTCTGGAAAGGCATGGCCGGCAATTACCCCGAACACCGTATCAACATCATCGATACGCCGGGACACGTCGACTTCACCATCGAAGTCGAGCGCTCGATGCGCGTGCTCGACGGCGCCTGCATGGTCTACGACGCGGTCGGCGGCGTGCAGCCGCAATCCGAGACGGTCTGGCGCCAGGCCAACAAGTACGCGGTACCGCGCATTGCCTTCGTCAACAAGATGGACCGCGTCGGCGCGGACTTCTTCCGCGTGCAGGCGCAGATCGCCGACCGCCTCAAGGGGCGCGCCGTGCCGATCCAGATCCCGCTCGGCGAGGAGGACCATTTCCTGGGCGTGATCGACCTGGTCAAGATGAAGGCCATCGTCTGGGACGATGCCAGCCAGGGCGTCCGCTTCGAGTACCAGGAGATCCCGGCCGAGCTGCTGGCGACCGCGCAAGCCTGGCGCGACAAGATGGTAGAAGCCGCGGCCGAGGCCGACGAGGCCCTGCTCGAGCGCTACCTGTCGGGTGAAGCGCTGACCGAAGAGCAGATCAAGCGCGGCCTGCGCAAGCGCACCATCGCCAACGAGATCGTGCCGATGCTGTGCGGCAGCGCCTTCAAGAACAAGGGCGTGCAGAGCATGCTCGATGCTGTCATCGACTACCTGCCCTCGCCCGCCGACGTGCCGGCCATCCTCGGCCACACCGAGGACGACCGCCAGGCCGAGCGCCATCCGAGCGACGACGAGCCGTTCTCGGCGCTGGCGTTCAAGATCATGACCGATCCCTTCGTCGGCCAGCTGATCTTTTTCCGCGTGTATTCGGGCGTGGTCAATTCCGGCGATACCGTCTACAACCCGCTCAAGTCCAAGCGCGAGCGGCTTGGCCGAATCCTGCAGATGCATGCCAACGTGCGCCAGGAGATCAAGGAAGTACGCGCCGGCGACATTGCCGCGGCGGTCGGGCTGAAGGAGGCGACCACCGGCGATACGCTGTGCGACCCGGACAAGGTCATCATCCTGGAACGCATGAGCTTCCCCGAGCCCGTGATCTCGCAGGCGGTGGAGCCCAGGACCAAGGCCGACCAGGAAAAGATGGGCATTGCGCTGAACCGCCTGGCGCAGGAGGACCCGTCGTTCCGCGTGAACACCGACGAGGAATCCGGCCAGACCATCATCTCGGGCATGGGCGAGCTGCACCTGGAAATCCTGGTCGAGCGCATGCGCCGCGAATTCAATGTGGAAGCGTCGGTGGGCAAGCCGCAGGTGGCTTACCGCGAGACCATCCGCCAGCCGGTCAAGGACGTGGAAGGCAAGTTCATCAAGCAGTCCGGCGGCCGCGGCCAGTACGGCCACGTGGTGCTGAACCTCGAGCCGATGCCGCACGGCGCCGGGTACGAATTCGTCGACGCGATCAAGGGCGGCGTGGTGCCGCGCGAGTTTATCCCCGCGGTTGACAAGGGCATCCGCGAAACCTTGCAGTCGGGCGTGCTGGCAGGCTATCCGGTGGTGGACATCAAGGCCACGCTGGTGTTCGGCTCGTACCACGACGTGGACTCGAACGAGAATGCCTTCCGCATGGCGGGCTCGATGGCGTTCAAGGAAGGCATGCGCCGGGCCCGGCCGGCGCTGCTGGAGCCGATGATGGCGGTCGAGGTGGAAACGCCGGAGGAGTTCACCGGCAACGTGATGGGCGACCTGTCGTCACGCCGCGGCATGGTGCACGGCATGGAAGACATTGCCGGTGGCGGCGGCAAGATCGTGCGCGCCGAAGTGCCGCTGGCGACGATGTTCGGCTACTCGACCACGCTGCGCTCGCTGACGCAGGGTCGCGCGACGTTCACCATGGAGTTCAAGCACTATGCCGAGGCGCCGGCCAACGTGGCCGAAGCGGTGATTTCGGCGAAGAAGCTTGGATAGGCGCGTGGCTTCTCTCTCTCCCTGAAGCGGGAGAGAGAGAACATCATCTGCGGCTCAGCACGCCGCCGCGGTCATCCTGAAAATCCCCTGCGCATTGCCCGCGTCAAACCCGAGGTCATAACGCTGTGGCGCAGCTTCCGCTTCGGCAAAGCGCTCGCGCGTGATGAACTCATAGAACGACCCCGGCACCTCGCGCTCGACGGCCTCGCCCTGCGCACCGATGAACGTGCGGCGCACGGTATCGGCGCGGAACGCCGTCTGCTTGACGCGTCCGCTTCCGGACACCTCCACCTTGTCCTTCATCGGCCGGCCCAGCCGCTTCTGCTGCTCGGCCAGCGCGAACACGTCGTCGACGCGGTCGGTGGCGTGGTTGAAGGCATTGCCTTCTGTCGCGATCCACGCCATTTCGGCCGATTCGCGCAGCAGCGCTTCATAGTCAGCCAGCCGCGGCGCGGTGTGCTGGCGCTCGAAGCACGGCACAAGCAGGCCGACCAGTTCGGCGCCGTCGGCCACGGGCAGCGCGCCGTCGCGCTCCAGTTGCCACAGCAGCGTCTGCGCGCGCGGCGTCAGCGGATCGACGGAGCTGCCGGTCACGCGGCTGACAGCGGCGCGGAAGTCTTCGCTGAAGCGCTCCGGATGCAATTCGCTGACGAAGAACTGGGCGATGTCCTCGGATGCGTCCGCGTGCGCGTACGAGCGCCCGGTCATGCCGATGCGGTCGAGCGGATACGTGCCGTTGAGCACGTAGCCCAGCGGCCGCAGGATGCGGGTAAAGGCGGCCTCGCCTTCAGGCAGTGCGCCGTTGTCGCGCCACTTGACCGTGCGCAGCGCGCCGTGGTCGAAGGTGACCTTGCCGCCGGCGGCGGCCACGTCGTCGGTGTAAGCGCGGCCGGTCGGCACGCGCTCCAGGATGCCGCCGAACAGCACCATGTTCAGCGCCTGGGCGATCTCGGCCCGGGTGGCGCGGCCTTGCGGATCCTGCGGGTCCTGCGGGTCCTGTGGATCCTGGAGCAGGCTGGCCGGCAGCGTGACCAGCGACATCAGTTGCGCGGCGCGGGTGGCGCCGACGTTGGCGGTAAGGAGCGTGGAGATATTGGATGACATGGGCGCTTGGATGTGGGCGTCGCGGACCGGCTTGCACCCCGGCGGGCGAGGCGGGCAGGGCCACGATCTGCGGGGCAGGATAGTGGCCCGCGCAGCCCGCGCACAAGCGCGCATTGCGCACAACGTTGTGCGCGCGGCGCACGACCTCCGGTATCGCGCCGCTGTTTATACTGTCGGACTTCCTTTCCCGCCCTCCCATGAGAAACGACATCCCCAACCTGGGCGCGCTGCAGGCCTTCGAGGCCTCGGCACGGCTGGGCAGCTTTACCCGCGCCGCGGCCGAGCTGGCGCTGACGCACAGCGCGGTGGGGCGGCAGGTGGCGCAGCTCGAACAACGCCTGGGCGTGGCGCTGTTCACGCGCGTGCGGCGTCGCCTGGAACTGACCGAGACCGGACGCGAATACGCCGCGCGCATCCGCCGGCACCTGGACCACCTGCAGCGCGACACGCTGGAAATCAGCACCGGCCGCGCCATGGGCTACACGCTGGAACTCGCGGTGGTGCCCACCTTCGCCACGCAGTGGCTGATCCCGCGGCTGCCGGACTTTGCGCGGCGCCATCCCAACGTCACCGTCAACCTGTCGGCGCGCTCGCAGCCGTTTTCCTTCCAGGAGTGCGCCTACGACGCCGCCATCTATTTCGGCGACCAGTTCTGGCCCGGCACGCGCGGCGGCGTGATCTTCCGCGAAGGCGGCATGGTGCCGGTGTGCAGCCCGGCCTTTCTCGCCGCCCATCCCGTCACCGATGCCGCCAGCCTGGCACGCTGCCGCCACCTGCACCTGAGCACGCGCGCCAACGCCTGGCGCGACTGGTACTTGGCGCAGGGCTGGGACTTCAGCCTCGCGTCGTCGCGCGGGCCGCGCTATGAGCTGTTCACGATGATGACGGCCGCCGCCGCCGCGGGGCTCGGCATCGGACTGGCGCCACGGCTGCTGATCGAACGCGAGTTGCAGACCGGCCAGCTGGTGATCCCGCTGGCCGGCATGCTGGACGAGCACCAGGGCTACCAGGGTTACTATTTCGCCTATCCCGAGGGCCGGCCGGAATCGGAAGCGCTGGCGATGTTCCGCGGGTGGATCCTGGGTCTGTCGCGCGACATGCCGGCCGACGGTTCCGAAGGCTGACCAAACTCGTTCACCGCCCGATACAGCACTTTTTCAGTGCTGCCTGCGCGGACATCTTTTTCCACGTCTGCCGGGATGCGCCACCAGTTCTGAACGCAGGCCGTCCGGCGGGCATTTTTGCAAACGCGGCGGACGATGGGCAGCACCGGTGAAAATTTCTCTTGAAATGAGATCGATTCCCATTTACTATTCGATCACTGCCTGACGCACGGTGCTTCACCAGCCAGGCAGCCCGGCCAGCACCGAGGCCGCCGCAGCATGCGGCAGTGCCCCGAATCCTGGCAGGAACAGATTTTCCGGACGCCGCGACGTGGTCATCCCCCGCGGCATCCGACACCGACTTTTGTGGGGACCGCTCCGTCACGCGGAGCGTTTGGCAGTAGCCAGTCTTCGGAAGATCGGGAAAGCAACCAGACCCCGCTTTCCCGATCGCGTCTTCCGCAGGCAAGCCAGGCCGCCTTTTTATTCAGCGCGTCGTGCAGGCACGGCGCGCCGTCAGGGACGCCAGCGCTGCGCGCGGCCGGCCCTGGCGCTCCAGCCTGAATATCCCGCCAAGCCATCGACGCCGCCCCTGCGCGGCGACTGGCACGGTGCCGCCCTGCCCAAAGCGGGGCAACAGCAGGATCCCAATGCCATCCGCCATGTCATCCGAACGGTCCAATCCGATCCACCTCAAGCGCGCCGGCCTGAAAGCCACGTCGCCGCGGATGCGGATCCTTGAAGTGTTCCGCACCAGCGCACGGCGCCATCTCAGTGCGGAGGATGTCTATCGCATCCTGCTGACCCAGGACGAAGATGCGGGCCTGTCCACGGTGTACCGGGTGCTTAACCAGCTGGTGCAGGCCGACATCCTGCTGCGCCACACCTTCGAGTCCGACCATGCCGTGTTCGAACTCAACGAAGGCGGGCACCATGACCATCTGATCTGTGTTGCCTGCGGCCGCGTGGAAGAATTCCGCGACGAAAGCATCGAGCAGCGCCAGCGCCAGGTAGCCGCCGACAACGCCTTTATCTTGCGCGAGCACATGCTGGTGCTGTATGGCGTCTGTCCCGAGTGCCGTGCCAGTGAACCGGACGAAACACACATGTCCGCGGCGCTGCCCACGCAAGCCTGAGCACGCCCGAGGTCCGCTGCTGACAGTTCAGCGCTTCGCCGCCCCCCGCACCGCCGCAGCCGTCGGCACGTCGGCCGCCGCTGGCCGCAACACCAGCCACACCGCCAGGCCGATCAGCGCGCCGCCCACCGCGTGGGCCCACGACAGCGCTTCGCCCAGGAACAGCGCGCCCCAGACGATGCCGAATGGCGGAATCAAGAAAGTCACGGTCAGCGAGCGCACCGGGCCAAGGTCGGCAATCAGCCGGTAATAGAGGATGTAGGCCAGCGCCGTGCAGAGCACGCCCAGGCCCGCCATGGCGGACCACACACCGACGCCGGCATCGGGCAGCGTGTTGTGGCGCCACAGCGCAACCACGCAAAACGGCAGCAGGAACAGTGTCGCGCCGACCATGCTGCCGGCCGCGACCAGGCGGCTGTCCAGGCCGCCGCGCTCGGTGATCCAGCGTCGCGCCAGGAAGCCGGACAGGCCATAGCAGGCGGTCGCTACCAGGCAAGCCAGCGCGCCAAGCAGCACTTCGGTGGAGAACGCGACCGGGCCGGTGCGCGTCAGCACCGCCACGCCGGCCACGCCCAGCATCACGCCCACCGCCTTGGCGCGCGTCAGCCGCTCGGAAAAGGCCAGCGCGCCAATCACGACGCCCATCAGCGGCGTCATGGCATTGAACACCGCCGAATAGCCCGCCGGCAGCCACAGCGCCGCCACCGCGTACATGGCGAACGGAATGCCGGAGTTGATCACGCCCAGTGCGAGCACCGCTGGCCATTTGGCACGCATGTCCCAGCGCAGCCCCAGCATCGGCAGGCACACGGCGAGCGTGATGGCGGCAACGAGCACGCGCACGAATGCGGCCGGCATCGGACCGAGCACGGGCGCGCCGATGCGGATAAACAGGAAGCTGGCGCCCCAGAGGGCAGCCAAGGCAAGCAGGCGTGCGAGATCGGTGGGTTTCATGGAAGGCGGTGGCATGCCGCAGGACCACGGCGGGATGGAGGTGTCGCGATTTGACGCCGGTGCCGGCACGGGCGCAAGCCAGATCCGGACATCTGCATCCGTTACATGCGATTCATGCCGCACATGCGACGTCGCTTTTTCGCAGCAGTTGATGGATCTACCTCACATTAACGCGCCTTTTTGGGCACAATGGGAACAACTGCTGGGCGTTTTTCGTTCGAACCGCCGTCACCCATACCCCTCCCTGGGAGGGGTGCCGAAACAGACAGGTGACAATCCGTATTCAATTAAATTAAACTCTGGTCTGCGCCAGAGTTAATTGACCCCTCCGACGCATTCCCGACAAGCCGCCAGGAACCCTGGCGGCTTCTTTTTTGCCCGTGTTGTTGAAAGTTGCTTATCAGTCACACTCAGCACGGTAAAATCCCGCCCAGTGGCAGCGTTTCCGCTTTTGCCGGTACAAGGTCTGCAAACCCAAACATCCAGGATGCCGCCCGCGTCAACCACTGGGACGGCTGCCGCGTTGCCAGATTTCATGAAACGACAGTTCCTGGGCCTGCTTGCCCGCGTCTACGTCCTGCAATTTGCCCTCGAAGTCCCCGCCACGGTGGCCATGCTCGCCGACATGCTGCTGGAGTATGGCTTCCAGGTCGACATCGGCACCGTGCGTCCCTTGCTGCGGGCCCTGCAGATGGAGGGCTACCTCGAAAGCGTGTTGCGTGACGGCATCGGCCGCGTCTACCAGCTGACCGAGCGCGGCCGCGAGGAACTGGCGGCCAGCCGCCAGCGCATCGACGAGCTGTACCGCCGCCTGCACGCCGACCTTCCCACCCCCGACACGCCGCGCAAAGCCTGACCGGTCCGCGTTCCCCACGCCCCCGACCGAGACCGAGCGTACCCGTTTCTGCGAGATTGCCGTCCGGTGCGGGCCGCCTATTGCCGCAGTGAGGCCGGGTCGGCCAGCGCCGTTTCCAGGCCTATCTCCAGCAACTGGCGCAACGCATGCGGCGGCACCGCCTGGCAGAACAGGAATCCCTGCACGCCGTCGCAGCCCTGCGACCGCAGGAACTCGAACTGCGCCGCGGTTTCGACACCCTCGGCAACCACCTTCAGGTGCAACTGGTGCCCGAGCGCGATGATCGCGGCAGCGACCGCCTGATCGTGGCCGGGCGTGGCCACGTCGTCGACGAAGGACTTGTCGATCTTGAGCCGGTCGATCGGCAGCCGGGTCAGGTAGTTCAGGCCCGAATAGCCAGTGCCGAAATCGTCGATCGACAGTGCCACGCCAAGCGCGCGCAGCCGGCGGAAGGTTTCGATGGTGGTCTCGCCGCCGTCGACGAGGATGCCTTCGGTAACCTCGATCACCAGTTGCCGCGGCGGCAGGCCGGCCTGCTCGAGGCAGCGCGCCACGGTGTCCGGGAAGCCGGCCTGGCGCAGCTGCAGTGGCGAGATATTGACCGCCACCTCGATGTCGCGGCCCAGCGCCTGGCGCAGCGCCTGGATCTCGCGGCAGGCGGTGGCCAGCGTCCATTCGCCAAGCGGCGCGACCAGGCCGCTCTGCTCGGCGATGGGGATGAACTCGGACGGCTGCATCGGGCCGCGCTCGGGTGTTTCCCAGGCGATCAGCGCCTCGACGCCGGTAATCGCTTTCGTGGCGGTATCGACGATGGGCTGGTAGCGCAGCCGGAATTCGTTGCCGGCCAGCGCCCGGCGCAGCAGGCCCTCTATGGTGAAGCGCGCCAGCGAGGCCTCGGCCATTGACGCGGCAAAGCGGCATAGCTGCGCGCGGCCGCCCTGCTTGGCGGCATAGACCGCGGCATCGGCGGACTTCATCAGCTCGGTCAGCGAATCGCCGTCGTCGGGGAAGACCGCCATGCCGACCGACGGGGTCACGCGCAGGCGCTGCCCGCCGGCCAGCAGTTCTTCGTTGACGCGCGCCTGGATCTTGGCGGCAATCAGCTCGGCCTCGCTGTCGTCGCGCAGGCCGCCCAGCACCGCTCCAAATTCGTCGCCGCCCATGCGCGCCACCAGGTCGCCCTGGCGCACGGCGCCCTTGAGGCGGTCGGCCATGGTGCGCAGCACGTCGTCGCCGACCGGGTGGCCGAGCGAATCGTTGATGTGCTTGAAGTGGTCCAGGTCCAGCAGCAGCAGTGCCACGCGTTCGCCATGACGGCGCGCATGCAGCAGCACGGGTTGCGCGCGCTCGTTGAGTTCGGCGCGGTTGGGCAGGCCGGTCAGCGGGTCATGCAACGCCAGGTGGCGGATGTATTCGTCGACGCGGCGGCGCTCGGTCAGGTCGTAGGCGATGGCCTGGTAGCCTGCCGGGGGCCCGTCCGGCGGCGCGGCCAGCAATGCCACGGATACCTGCACTGGCAGGCGCGAGCCGCCCTTGCGCACCCACGTCCACTCGCGTTCGTCGCTCAGGCCGAGCCGCGCCTTGGCGACCAGCGCGGGCATTCCGGCGGGCACCGGTTCGCCCAGCTCCTGGCTGAGCGCGCGCGCGTGCGCGGCCAGTTCGTCGGCAAGGTGCAGGCCGGTGACCGGCATGCGGCCGACCAGCTCGGCGGCGGCGTACCACAGCATGCGGGTGCCCGCGGCATTGACGCTGGTGACCACGCCGTCGTCGCCGAAGGTGATGACGGCGAAGTTGGCATGGTCGACCAGGCCGGCATAGAGCGCAGCCTGGTGCGCGGCGGCCTGGTGCGCGCGGTGCTGCGGCTCCAGATCCGTGATGGCCCACAGCCGGTGGGCGCCGCCGTCGGCGCCGGGCAGGTGCGCGGCGCTGGCGCGCAGCGGGAAACGGCTGCCGTCGCTGCGCACGCCGTTCAGCTCGCGCTGCACAGCGCCGCCGGCCACGCCAGCACCAGCGTCGCCATCCGCAACAACGATGGCACCGGGGGCGAGCGTATCGAGGTTACGACCGACGAGGTCGGCCGGCGCGATGCCGAACAGCTTGCCGGCGCGCTCGCTGGCACGCACGACCACGCCGTTGGCATCGGTAAGGACAAAGCCATCGGCGGATTGCGCCATGCAGGCCTGCAGCGTGGCATTGCCGTCCTCCCAGGCGCGGACTGCCTGGGCCTCGCGTTGCCGGGCTCTGCGGCGCTGGCGTGCCAGCGCACAGGTCATGCCGGCCAGCGCCAGCGTGGCCAGCGCACCCGCGGCCAGCACGGCATACCCCTGGCGCGGGCCATATGCCGCTGCGAAGGCGGGACGCGTGGCTGCACGCAGCAGCCACGCGGCGCCACCATAGCGGAACTGGCGCTCGCCGTGCAGCAGCAGGGCGTTACCGTCGTCGCGCTGCGCGGCGGCGGCCGTGTCCGACAGCAGCGGCCCGGGCACGGCGGGCGTGCCCTCGTGCAACGACAGCTCAAGGTCCGCCAGTGCCGGCGCGCCGACCCCGCGCATCAGGTCGCCCAGGCGCAGCGATACAAAGACATAGCCGACCACCGCCTCGCGCCGCTGCGCCGGCGTGCTGGCGGCCACGCCGCCACCGTAGACCGGCAGGAACAGCAGCGCGCCGCGCTGGCGCTGCGCTGCCTCGGACTCGCGCACCAGCTCCAGCCCGCGCGTCAGACGGGGCTCGCCGCTGTCGCGCGCCGCTTCCATCGCGGCACGACGGGACGGCTCGGATAGCAGGTCGAAGCCGACGGCGCGGGCGTTGCGCCCGGCCAGCGGCTCCACATAGAGGATGGGCGCGTAGAGGCTGCGCGGGCTGCCGGCGGGATGAATCCCGTAATCGGCAAGGCCATCGGCGCGCGCGGCCGCGACCAGGGATTCGACCTGCCGCGGTGCCGCCAGCGGTGCGTAGCCGATCGATTGCGTGCCGGGCGGCAGCTCGTCGAGCTGGGCGGTATAGAGATAGTTGCGCCATTGCGCGCGCGAAGTTGCCGGATTGGCCGTCATCAGGCCCGCCACGCCGCGCAGCCGCCGTTCGTTCTCGAGCATGCGTTCGCGCAGTGCGCTGTCGGCCTGGTTCAGCAGCGCATCGAAATGCTGCTGAGCCACCCGCTGCTCGAATTGCTGTACCTGGCGCCACGCCCCCGCGGTCAGCAGCGCCCCGCTTGCCGCGACCAGTAGCGCCAGCAAGGCAGGGGAAAGCGCAGTCAGTCTCATGGTCTTCGGTAACGGTCTGGCGCCGGCGACGCGCCTGCCACGGAACCCGGCAGGCTGGCCAGCGCCCGGGAAATGGACTGCGTGCCTTGCGATAACGCGGCACTATACCGCGCCGGATGCACAAGGCCGCGCCGGATGCACAAGGGCTGTACCGCGCCAGGGGCGCCGGGTGCGGACGCTACGAAACCGGTCCGCCCGAACTGGCCGGCGAGCTCAGCCCCCAGCAGGCGCGTGCGGAGCAGTTGCCAAGGCTGCCGGCCGCGAGGGCCGGCAGCCCGTCAATGCAACGTGCCGCCGGGCTTGCCGGGCACGGCACCGGCAGTTTCCGCAGCGCTGCCCTCCGGCTCGAACGGGACATGGCGCCCGTCGCTGGACTGGTAGCCAAGCTGGGCGTCGGCGCCCAGCATTTTTTCCCAGGCGATCATGGCCTGCGCCACGGCTTCCGGCGCGCCCTTGAAGACCACCACGTCGTTGCCGCAGCTGGGGCATTCTCCGCCGAATACGGCGTCGATGCCGGGCAGGCCCGGCACGTTGAGGGTGTCGAACTGCTTGAACGCAGTCTTACAGTGCCCGCAGACCAGCTGCGCGGGGCGCAAGGCCTCGACCTTCGCGCGCGCCTGTGCCGCACGCTCTTCGGGGGTGCCCCGTCTCTTTGCCTCGCCCATGATGTCCTTCCTTCCCGTGCTGCCGGTGTGCTTGCCCCGCCGCGGCCACGGTGGCCGCGCGGTGCGGTGTGTTGTTGGGTGGCCGTCTGGCGGCCTGTCGCATGCCCGGCCGGAGCCTGGGCGTGCTCCATGCTGTCTGTGCTGTCTGCGGTTTCCTGTTAGATGCGGTTCAGGGGGCGGTGGTGCCCGACGCCGCACCGGGTGCCGGGCACGATACCCGCGCCCCCTCATCCGGAACGCCTGGCGCAGGCGGCATTGTAACCACCACGGCGCTGCAAGTACCGGGCCCGCAGGATCGACTTTCGCCTGCTATTGTGGATAACGATGCCCCGTGACGGCGCCTTTGCGGCGCCCGCATCACCGCGGGCATGCCATGGGACCGCGCTTGCCGCCGACAGTGGCGGCGAGGTGTGGGTCCGCGCTCGCCGGTTCCCACGCCGGCATTCACGGTTCCATCCACTACCCCGAAGGAGGACGCTCGATGATCCGACCCACCGTGCAGGAAAACGCCGCCCGCTACGCCGACTGCATCGCCGCGTGCAACGCCTGTGCCGCCGCCGCGCTGAAATGCGCCGCGGCCTGCCTGGAAGAGCAGGACGTGCACAGGATGGCGCGCTGCATTGCGCTGGACATGGATGTCGCCGGCATCGCGCAGCTGGCCGCCTCCTACATGCTGCGCAACAGCGAGTTCGCGCCGCTGGTCTGCGAGGACTGCGCCGAAGTCTGCAAGTGGTGCAAGGAGGAATGCGAGCGCCATGACGCCGAGCATTGCCAGGAGTGCGCGCGGGCCTGCACGGTTTGCATGGAGCAGTGCCTCAAGATGACGGCGTAGCGCGCCCCGGCCCGCCGCGTCGGCCGCATGTGGGTTAACCCGGCGGGCAGCATGGACTTGAACGCACGCAGCGCGCCTGCGGGTAGTCTGGTGGACTGCACACACACGGCCGGGGCGCGGCCTGGCTTCTGACGGCATGACTCGCCGGCACCCGCCTTGCGCCGCGTTCCTTCCATTCGGCAATTCCGGCGCCCGCAGCGGCGTCCCTTGCCTTGCAAAGGAGTCTGTCCATGTCCAAGCCTGCCGCCAGCAACACCCGCATCGAGAAAGACAGCCTGGGCGATGTGCCGGTGCCCGCCGACCGCCTCTGGGGTGCGCAAACCGAACGCTCGCGCCAGAACTTCCGCATCGGCGACGAGAAGATGCCGCCCGCGCTGGTCGAGGCCTTCGCCATCCTGAAGCTGTGTGCGGCCCGCGCCAACCGTGAACTGGGTGTGCTCCAGCCCGAGCTGGCGCACGCCATCGAGCAGGCGGCCACGGAAGTGATCGAAGGCCGTTGGCCGCAGGAGTTTCCGCTGTCGGTCTGGCAGACCGGATCGGGCACGCAGACCAATATGAACCTCAACGAGGTCATTGCCAACCGCGCGATCCAGCTGCTCGGCGGCGAAGTCGGCAGCAAGCAGCCGGTGCATCCGAACGATCATGTCAATGCCAGCCAGTCGAGCAACGACAGCTTCCCGACCGCGATGCACATCGCCGCGACGCGTGCGATCCAGCAACAGCTGCTGCCGGCGCTGGAGCAGCTGCAGCAGACTTTCGCGCGCAAGGTGGAAGCCTTTGCCGATATCGTCAAGGTGGGCCGCACGCACCTGCAGGACGCGGTCCCGCTGACGCTGGGCCAGGAATTCTCTGGCTACATGACGCAGGTCGCGGATGCGCAATCGCGGCTGCAGCAGGCCATGCTGCGCGCCATGCCAGTTGCGCAGGGCGGCACCGCGGTCGGCACCGGGCTGAACGCGCCGCACGGCTTTGCCGCGGCCTTTGCGCGCGCCCTGGCCGACTACACCGGCCTGCCGTTCGAGCCCGCGCCCAACCGCTACGCGCTGCAGGCCTCGCATGATGCGCTGGCGGACCTGTCGGGCGCGCTCAACACCACCGCCTCGTCATTCCTGAAGATCGCGCGTGATTTCATGCTGCTGGGCTCGGGGCCGCGCGCCGGCTTCGCCGAGCTGATCCTGCCGGCCAACGAGCCAGGCTCGTCGATCATGCCGGGCAAGGTCAATCCGACCCAGGCGGAGGCGCTGGCCATGGTGTGCTGCCGCGTGATCGGCAACCACACCACGGTGACGCTGGCCAACGGCCTGGGCACGCTCGAGCTGAATGCGTACAAGCCGGTGATCATCTACAGCCTGCTGCAGTCGGTCAGCCTGCTGGCGGGGGCGGCGTCGAGCTTTGCCGAGCATATGGTCGAGGGCGTCGAGGCCGACCGCGGGCGCATTGCAGAACTGCTGGAACGCTCGCTGATGCCGGTCACGGCGCTCAACCCGCATATCGGCTACGACAAGGCCGCCGAGATCGCCAAGCTGGCGGTGCAGCGCAACCTGTCGCTACGGGAAGCCGCGATCGCGTCCGGACATGTGACCGAGGAGCAGTTCCGCAAGTGGATCGACCTGGCAGGCATGGCGCGGGAAGCGTGAGCCGTGCCGGCGCGGCGGCTCGTCGAGGGCGGTGCGCGTGGCTCAGCCAGGCGCACCGGCCGGCGCAAGGCAGCGCTGGCGCGCCAGCGATTCCCGCGAATAGCCATGGCGTACGCGCAACTGGTGTTCGACCGCGTCCGCCTGGTCCAGGCAAGCGAACATCAGGTCATCCTTGAAGCGCTGCGATACGCCTTTGAGGCGTGGCGCTTCGTAGGCAACCTGGCGCGCGCGGCAGCGCAGGAACAGCAGCGTTTCCTGGGTGGCGGCAATCAGCTGGTCATGCTCGATCCGCTTGCATTCGACCAGGTCCTGGGCAGAGGCGCTGGCGCCGGCAATGATCAAAGGCAGGCACAGCCAGCGGCGCATCAAGCGGTGCATGGCAAACGGGGGCGCGTCGGGCCGGTTGACGGTGTGGCTCGAATCATTGCCCAGAGCCGCGTTCAGTGCAAGCGATGCGCGGCCTGGAAAGCCGTCTGGGGCGGCTGAAACGCGGGACACACTGTCCTGCCGGCTGGACAATCTGCAGCAAGCCCCGATGACACCGTGCCTGACTTCGCCATATGCTGCACGGCAGCGCCGAGGTGCGCGCGCCAGCATGGCAATATACGGGGCCAACAATATACGGGGCCGGCGCCCGCCACGCGGCTGGCCGGGCCTTTTTTGTTTCCTTCTAGCCATGGACCTCAACGCCTTGCGCCTGTTCGTCGACATCGTCGACGCCGGCAACCTGAGCGCAGCCGCGCGCAAGCTCAAGATGACGCGCGCCAATGTCAGCTACCGCCTGAAGGCGCTGGAGGAAGAGCTGGGCGTGCAGCTGCTGCGGCGGACCACCCGCCATGTCGAGCCCACGCCCGTGGGTGCCGGGCTGTACGAGCACGGGCGCAATATCCTCGGCGAGGTGGCGGCGGCAAATGCGCTGATCAGCAACATGGGCAAGAGCCTGCGGGGCCATGTGCGGCTTTCGGTCCCTACCGGCCTCGGCCATACGCTGCTGTCGCCGCTGCTGGTGCAGTTCAAGCAGCGCTATCCCGACATCACGCTCGATGTCGTCTTCGACAACCGCGTGCACAACCTGGTGTCCGAGGATGTGGACGTGGCGCTGCGCATCATTTCCACGCCGCCCGATTCAGTCGTCGCCACCGAGATCGGCGCGGTGGACTGGGTCATCTGCGCCTCGCCCGCTTACCTGGCAAACCATCGCCTGCCCCAGGCGCTCGCCGACCTGCAGGGGCAGGCGATCGTATGCGCCTCGCCGGTGGGCCAAAAGCTGAAGGTCGCGGGAACGCGGCCCGGCAGCGAAGCGCAGGAAACCCGCGAACAGGTAGTGCTGGAGCCGACGCTCAGTTCCGACAACTTCGGCTTCCTGAAGGAAGCGGTGGTAGCCGGCCTGGGCATCGGCATCACGCCGATCTACGCGATCGGCGAGGAACTGGCGAGCGGCGGGCTGGTGCAGCTGCTGCCGGATTACCGCATCAGCGTGTTCGGCAGCCGGCTGTACATGCTGACCATGCCAAACCGCTACCAGACACTGGCCACGCGCTACCTGCTGAACTTCCTGAAAACGGAGCTGCAGGCGGTGTGGCCGCGGCTGCACTGCTAGGGGTGCAAGGCGGAACGGGAGCCGTTGGGCACGGCGCCAGGCACTATATTAGGAGCACAAGGATAACCGTAGGCGTATCCCTGTCCTGAGGAGCAACCATGGCCCTGTCTAGCACGCTCGCAAACTGCCTGAGTAGTAAGAACACCCAGTACGACATCATCCGCCACCCCTACACCCTCAGCAGCATGGCCACTGCCGAGGCGGCGCACATTCCCGGAGACCGTCTGGCCAAGACCCTGTTGCTCGAAGACGAGCGCGGCTATGTCGCCGCCGTGATCCCTTCGAGCCATCACCTGCAGATGGCTGCAATCTGCGAACAGACCGGCCGCGACCTGGTGCTCGCGCATGAGGATGAAATCCGTGAGATCTTCAAGGATTGCGACCTTGGGGCGATCCCGCCGGTCGCCATGGCGTATGGCATGCAAACCTATGTCGACGACAGCCTGATGCAGCAGCCCGAAGTGTATTTCGAGGGCGGCGACCACCAGGAACTGGTGCACATGACACGGGACCAGTTCATGGACCTGATGTCGGATGCCACGCCCGGGCACTTCTCACGCCGCATGATGTAGCGCGGCTACGTTGCGCTGCGGCCACCGCGGATTCATCCACGGTGGCCGTTTTTCATGGGTGGTCCTGCAACGGAGTTGCCTGCGGCGTCGCTCCGGCCAATGCGTGCTCGCTGTCGTCCTTCAGATCCACGCCCGAGCGCCCGATTGCCACGGCGCCACGCAGCAGGAACACCAGCCGTTGCGCGGCCTGCGCATAGGACAGTCCTTCGGGCCGCACATTGGAGATGCAGTTGCGCTCGGCATCGGTACGGCCGGGTTGCGGCGCATAGGTCAGGTAGATGCCGAGGCTGTCGGGCGAACTCAGCCCGGGCCGTTCGCCGATCAGCATCACCACCTGACGCGCGCCCAGCACGGCGCCGATATCGTCGCCGAGCGCGACACGCGACTGTTCCGCCACCACCACCGGTCCGATCCGCCATGCCTGCGGCAAGCGCTGGCGCGTCGCTTCCAGCACCGCCACCGCGTGCGTTTGCGCGGCCAGGGCCGAAAGTCCGTCGGCGATCACGAACACGACATCGGGCGCCTGCTGCGGTCGCGCCGCGGCCAGGCGCTCCCTGCTCTCGTCATCCAGGCCCCGGCCGAGGTCCGGGCGCCGCAGGTAATGGGTGCGGTCGGGCGCAGCGCTGTGGGCAAGCACGTGGTCGAGCCCGGCCTGCCGCAGTGCGCCGGCGATGGCCTCGGCGTCCAGCGGCAAGTGCACGGCATCGCGAGCCTGCGCATGGGCCAGGCCGAACGCCAGCACGGCGTCTGTGGTCTGGCTGTGGCCGGTGCGGCCCAATGCGATGCGCGCGCGCGTGAACTGGCGCAGGCGCTGCCATGGATCGGCGTCGGGCGTAGCGGCGGTATTGGCAGGGGGGGCAGGGGGCGAAGGAAGCTCGGGCATGGCGTGTCGTGAAGAGTGGCTCGGGGGCGGCCTTACAGGCTGTGCGCCATCTGCAGCAGCGGCTGGCGCCCGGACGGCTCCAGCAGCCGGCCGGCGCCATCGGCGATTCCCATGCGCTGCAGCCATTGCTCGAACTCCGGTGCGGGGCGCAGGCCCAGCACTTCGCGCAGGTACAGCGCATCGTGGAACGAAGTGCTCTGGTAGTTCAGCATGATGTCGTCGGCGCCCGGCACGCCCATGATGAAGTTGATGCCGGCCACGCCGAACAGCGTCAACAGCGTGTCCATGTCGTCCTGGTCGGCCTCGGCATGATTGGTGTAGCAAACGTCGCAGCCCATCGGCACGCCCATCAGCTTGCCGCAGAAGTGGTCCTCGAGCCCGGCGCGGATGATCTGCTTGCCGTCGTACAGGTATTCCGGCCCGATAAAGCCCACCACGGTATTGACCAGCAGCGGGGAGAACGCACGCGCCACGGCGTAGGCGCGCGCCTCCATGGTCTGCTGGTCGACGCCATGGTGGGCGTTGGCCGACAGCGCACTGCCCTGCCCGGTTTCGAAATACATGACGTTGTCGCCGACCGTGCCACGCGCGAGGCCCCGCGCGGCGTCGTGGGCTTCGGCCAGCAGCGCCAGGCTGATGCCGAAGGCCGTATTGGCGCGTTCACTGCCCGCCACCGACTGGAACACCAGGTCCACCGGCGCGCCCTGCGCGATCGCGCGCAGCGTGTTGGTGACGTGGGTCAGCACGCACGTCTGCGTCGGGATATCGAAGCGGCTGCGCAGCGCATCGAGCATATGCAGCAGCGAGACAATGGCGCCCAGGTTGTCCGAGGCCGGATTGACGCCGATGGTGGCGTCGCCGCAGCCATACAGCAGGCCATCGATAACGGAAGCGGCGATGCCCTTGGGATCGTCGGTAGGATGGTTCGGCTGCAGCCGCACCGCCAGCCGCCCCGGCAGGCCGACGGTATCGCGAAAGCGCGTCACCACCTGACATTTGCGCGCCACCGCCACCAAATCCTGGTTGCGCATCAGCTTGCTGACCGCGGCAGCGATTTCGGGGGTGACACCGGGCGCGACGCGCGCCAGCGTGGCGGTGTCGGTCTCATGCAGCAGCAGCCAGTTGCGCAGGTCGCCGACCGTAGTGGCGGCGATCGCGGCAAACGCAGAGGCATCGTGCCGGTCGACGATCAGGCGCGTGACCTCATCCTCTTCATAGGGCACCAGCGCCTCGTCGAGGAACCGGTCCAGGGGCACGTCGGCCAGCGCCAGGCGCGCGGCCATCCGTTCCTGCTCGCTGGCGGCGGCGATGCCGGCCAGGGCATCGCCGGAGCGCGCCGGGCTGGCCTTGGCCAGCAGCGTGCGCAGGTCGCCGAAGACATGGCGCTGGCTGCCAATGGTGTGGGTATATGCCATGGGGATTGCCGTTCCGATATCGAAGCCGATGCCCCTAATATAGTCACCGTTGGAGCACCTGGCTGGCGCGTCCCAGTGCTTGCCTAACCCCGCCCCCGCCCCGACAATCGAGCGCTAGCTGATCCGCCCCGCAACCGCCGCGCGCGCGTCGTGGCCCCCAACGCCGGAGACCATAAATGAAAGACCCCGACCCGACCAACGCCCCGCGCCTTCTGCCGGCCGCGTGGTACAGCGTCGGTGCCGTCGCCTATGTCCTGACTGCCCTGGCGCTCTGGACCGTGCTCCAGGCGAACCTGGTGGCAGCCTTGCTGTCCGGGCTGCTGCTGTATTCCCTGGTGGATGTGCTGGCGCCGCGGCTGAAGCGGCTGAACCAGCGGCACGATGCGCTGGCGGTGGCGATCCTGTCGGCGCTGATCCTGCTCGGGCTGTCGCTGGCCGGCTGGTTGCTGGTGCGCTTTGTCAGTGGCGATGGCAATACGCTGGACGGACTGCTGAACCATGTCGCCGACATTATCGACCAGTCGCGCGGGCAGTTGCCGTCGTGGCTCAGCGACGCGCTGCCTAACGGGGTGGACGAGCTGGCCACGGCGCTGATCGAAGCGCTGCGCGCGCATGCGGCCATGGCGCAGAAGCTGGGGGCGGAGGTCCTGCGCACGCTGGTGCATATCCTGATCGGACTGGTGATCGGCGCGATGGTGGCGCTTTACCGGGCAGTGTCGCGGCCGAACCGCCGGCCGCTGGCGGCTGCGCTGGTGGCGCGGGCGCGTACGCTGCAGCAGGCGTTTTCGCAGTTCATCTTTGCGCAGATCCAGATCTCGACGATCAATACCTTGCTGACGGCGCTTTACCTGCTGGTGGTGCTGCCGCTGTTCGGCGTGCACCTGCCCCTGTCGAAGACGCTGGTGGTCATCACCTTCGTGGCCGGCTTGCTCCCGGTGCTGGGCAACCTGATTTCCAATACGGCCATCGTGGTGGCGTCGTTGTCAGTGTCGCTGCCGATCGCGGTGGCGTCGCTGGTGTTCCTGGTGGTGATCCACAAGCTGGAGTATTTCCTGAACGCCCGCATCATCGGCGCGCGTATCCAGGCGGCGGCGTGGGAGCTGCTGGTCGTGATGCTGCTGATGGAGACGCTGTTCGGGATCCCCGGCGTGATTGCAGGGCCGATCTTCTATGCCTACCTGAAGCGGGAACTGGCCGGGGCCGGCCTGATATGACCACGGCGCCCTGGCCGTTGCTGGCCTTGGAGAGGTTCTCAATGCCAGCGCCGTAGCGCCCGCTGGTCCGACCAATTGCAACTGTGCGCATTCAGCGCCCGTCCTGTTCGTCCTGTTCGACCCGGCTGCGCACGAAGTCGATATGCGTCTGCATGGCCGTGCGCGCTTCTTCCGGCCGGCGCGCGCAGATCGCATCACATAGCGTGCGGTGCTGCAGCAGCAACAGTTCCGAGGCGCTGTCGTCCTGCTCGCGCAGTCCGGTGCCATTGATGGTGATGTGTTCGCGCAGCATGCCGATCACGCTGGTATGCAGGTGCAGGAACATGGTGTTGTGCGAGGCCAGCGCGATGGCGTCATGCAGGCGCGCATCGGCATCGGCCTCGGCTTGCTTGTCGTCGCCGGCGCGGGCGCGTTCGAGTTCGTCCATCAGGGAGCGGATGCGCTTGACGTCGGCGGTGTCGGCGCGCAGCGCGGCGAAGTAGGCGGTGGCACCTTCCAGCACACGGCGGAACTCCAGGATGTCGTCGCGCAGCGCGGGATGGTCGGCCACCAGCTGGCCCCATGGGGAAGCAATGCCGGCGCGCAGCTGGTCGGTGGCATAGACACCCGCGCCGCGCCGGCTTTGCAGCAGCCCGCGCGCGGCCAGGCGCTGGATCGCCTCGCGCACGGTGTTGCGCGCCACCGCGTACTGCTCGGCCAGCACGCGCTCGGCCGGCAGCCGCGTGCCTGGCGGCCAGGTGCCGTCGAGCAGCGCGGTTTCCATCTGGCGCATGACCACCTCCACGCGCCCGCGGGTGCGCCCGCTCCTTTGTGCCGCCACCGTCATGCCGTCCGCCCTCGCTCCTCAGCCGCCCCGCCGACTGGTCCAACCAATTTGAACTGCCGCTCGGAAGCGGGAATTATGCGCCCAAATGTGCGACCCAGCAGCGCAACCCCAGCACATCCGGAGCGAGACATGAAGGATCGTCAGTACCCCAGCGGCCCTGCCCCGACGCAGGCCTACCTCTTTGCCACCTGCCTGGTCGACCTGTTCGTGCCGCAGGCCGGGCTCGACGCCGTGCGGCTGCTCGAGCGCGAAGGCCTCACCGTACACTTTCCGCGTGCGCAGAGCTGCTGCGGCCAGCCGGCATACAGCAGCGGCAACCCCGACGCCGCGCGTGCGGTAGCCCGCGCGCAACTGGACCTGTTCAGCCAGCCATGGCCGGTGGTCGTGCCGTCCGGGTCATGCGCGGGCATGATGCGCCACCACTGGCCGCAATTGTTCGCCGACGATCCCGTGGCAGGCCCGAAGGCACGCGCTCTGGCCGAGCGCATCTACGAGCTGGGCGAATTCCTGCTCCACGTGCTCCACGTCGATTTCGACGACGCCATGCCGCCGGGCCAGGCGCCCGAGCGGATCGTGCTGCATACCTCCTGCGGCGCCCGCCGCGAAATGGGTACGCGCCAGCACGGCGTGGCGCTGGTCGACGCGTTGCCGGGCGTAACCCGCGTCGAGCATCAGCGCGAGTCGGAATGCTGCGGCTTCGGCGGCACGTTCTCGCTCAAGCATCCCGATATCTCCGGCGCGATGGTGCGCGACAAGGTTGCGTCCGCCTGCGCCACCGGCTGCGAGCGGCTGGTGTCGGCCGACTGCGGCTGCCTGCTCAATATCGGCCACACCGCCGCGCATGACGGCGCGCCGCTGCAGGTCGAACACCTGGCCAGCTTCCTGTGGCGCCGTACCGGAGGTGCCGCATGAGCACGCCCGGCGCCCGCGAACGAATGCTCGGCCGGCTGCGCGCCGCCGCTCCCGCGCCTGCATCCTCCACCGCTGAACTGGACCGCCGCATCGATGGCCATTTCGAGGCACGCCGACATGGCGCTCCGAGCGTCGACGCGTTGATCGATGCGATGCGCATCGCACTGGAAGCCTTGCACGCGGAAGTCTGGTGCGCCGATGAGCAAGCGTGGCCTGTGCTGCTGGCCTCGGCGCTGGCCGAAGCCGGCGTCCGGCGCGTGCTGCTCGACCCCGCCAGCCGCGCCGGCGCGGCGCTGGCTGCCGCGCTGCCGCCGCAGGTCGAAGCCATCGGCTTTGACCGCCCCATCGAAACCTGGAAAGCAGAATTGTTCGACACCGTCGACGCCGGCTTCACCGTGGCGCGCTCGGGCATTGCCGCCACCGGCACGCTGATCGTTGCACCGGACGCAGGTTCGCCGCGCACGGTGTCGCTGGTGCCGCCCCTGCATGTGGCGCTGGTGCGCGCATCGACACTGCACCATGACCTGCACATGGCCGCGCGCGCCGAACGCTGGCGCGACGGCATGCCGACCAACCTGGTGATGATCTCGGGCCCGTCCAAGACTTCCGATATCCAGCAGACGCTGGCCTATGGCGCGCACGGCCCGCGCCGGCTGTGGGTCGTCATCGTGCGGGACATCGACAACACGGAGGCCCCGCAATGAGCCAGAGCACGCTGCATTTCGTCGCGCCGCAAGACTTCAAGGCGCGTGCGCGCGAGGCGCTGGACGATCCCAAGCTGCGCCAGAGCTTTCGCGGCGCGATGGACTTCCTGCAGGGCAAGCGGCTGGCGCAGTTTCCCGACGCGGATGAGCTGGAGCGGCTGCGCGACCTGGGCGAGGCGGTGCGTCAGCACGCGCTCGCCAACCTGCCGGATCTGCTGGTGCAGCTGGAGGACAAGCTCGCCGAGGCCGGTGTTCAGGTCCACTGGGCCGAGACCGCCGACGACGCCAACCGCATCATCCACGGCATCGCGGCAGCGAGGCAGGCCAGGCGCGTGATCAAGGGCAAGTCGATGGCCAGCGAGGAAATCGAGCTGAACCATTACCTGGCCGAGCGCGGCGTCGAATGCATCGAGTCGGACATGGGCGAGTACATCGTCCAGCTTGCGGGCGAGAAGCCGTCGCATATCGTGATGCCGGCGATCCACAAGACCAAGGGCGATATCGCCGCGCTGTTCGAGCAGCATATTCCCGACACGCCCTATACCGAGGACGTCGACGCGCTGATCCAGACCGGACGCCGCGCGCTGCGGCAGGAGTTCGTCGGCGCCGATATCGGCCTGTCCGGCGTCAACTTCGCCGCGGCGGACACCGGCACCCTGTGGCTGGTCGAGAACGAGGGCAACGGCCGCCTTTCCACCACCGTCCCCGATGTGCATATCGCCATCATGGGCATGGAAAAGGTAGTGGCGAAGCTCGAGCACATCGTGCCGCTGTCGAGCCTGCTGACGCGCTCGGCCACCGGGCAGGCCATCACCACGTATTTCAACCTCATCTCCGGCCCGCGCCGCGACGGCGAGCGCGACGGGCCGCGCGAGGTGCACCTGGTACTGCTCGACAACGGCCGTACGCAGGCCTACGCCGACGCGCAGCTGCGCGCCACGCTGCAGTGCATCCGCTGCGGGGCATGCATGAACCACTGCCCGGTCTATACGCGCATCGGCGGCCATGCCTATGGCACGACCTATCCCGGTCCGATCGGCAAGATCATTTCGCCGCATTTGCTGGGACTCGAAGCCACTGCGGACCTGCCCACCGCATCCAGCTTGTGCGGCGCGTGCGGCGAGGTCTGCCCGGTGCGCATCCCGATCCCGCAATTGCTGGTACGCCTGCGCACCGAATCGAACCGCGATCCCGAGGAACGGGTGGCCAACCCGCTGCGTGGCCAGGGTGCGAAGTACAGCAAGGGCGAGCACCTGGTGTGGCGCTTCTGGAGCGGGGCGTACTCGCACCCGGCCACTTACCGGCTGTTCCGCTGGGCGGCCACAAGACTGCGTGCGCTGGCGCCGTCGAAGCAGATGGGATGGACGCAGCATCGCACGCCGCTGAAGCCGGCGGCGAAGAGCCTGGCGGATCTGCTCAAGGAGAAGGGGCAGCCGGAGTAGGCGCCCGATCCTTCCGACTCCCGATTGTTTGCTCCCTCTCCCGCAAGCGGGAGAGGGAGCAAACAGGCGGCCGGAATCAAGCCGTCGCGCTTCCCAGAACAACAAACATTTTCCCGAAACACCACTGAAGCAGGAGACTAAAACGTGCAACCCTGGACCCAACTCTATACGCCGCTAGGCAGCCTGTGGCTGTCGGCGCTGGCGGCGGCCATTCCCATCCTGTTTTTCTTCATCGCGCTGGCCGTGTGGCGCATGAAGGGTCATGTCGCCGCCGCGGTCACGTTGCTGCTGGCGCTCGGCGTGGCGATCTTCGCCTACGGCATGCCGGTGCAGCAGGCGCTGGCCGCGGCCGGCTTCGGCTTTGCCTACGGGCTGTGGCCGATCGCATGGATCATCGTGACCGCGGTGTTCCTCTACAAGATCGTGGTCAAGACCGGCCAGTTCGATATCATCCGCGCCTCGGTGCTGGCGATCACCGACGACCAGCGCCTGCAGATGCTGCTGATCGGCTTTGCCTTCGGCGCTTTCCTGGAAGGCGCGGCGGGCTTCGGCGCGCCGGTGGCGATCACCGCCGCGCTGCTGGTCGGCCTGGGCTTCAATCCGCTGTATGCCGCGGGGCTGTGCCTGATCGCCAATACCGCGCCGGTGGCGTTTGGCGCGATGGGCATTCCCATCATCGTGGCCGGGCAGGTCACGGGCATCGATCCCTTCCATATCGGCGCCATGGCCGGCCGCCAGCTGCCGCTGCTGTCGCTGCTGGTGCCGTTCTGGCTGGTGTTCATGATGGACGGCGCCAAGGGCGTGCGCGAGACGTGGCCGGCGGCGCTGGTGTGCGGCGGCAGCTTCGCGGTGACGCAATACTTCACTTCCAACCATATCGGGCCGGAACTGCCGGACATCACCTCGGCGCTGGTGAGCCTGGTGTCGCTGGCCGCGTTCCTGAAGGTCTGGCAGCCGCGCAGCGCTTCGCAGCGCGCAGGCGGTGCGGTCAGCGGCGGTACCGTGGCGCTGGCCGGCTTTGGCGGCGGCTTCGGCGGCGCTCCGGTGAGCCGCAAGGCATCGCCCTACACGCTGGCGCAGACGCTGCGCGCCTGGGCACCGTTCGGCATCCTGACGGCGATCGTCACGGTATGGAGCCTGCAGCCGTTCAAGGCGCTGTTCGCCGCCAACGGCGCGCTGGCGGGCACGGTGCTGAAGTTCAAGGTGCCGGGGCTGGACCAGATGGTGATCAAGGCCGCGCCGATCGTGGCCACGCCCAAGGCCTATGATGCCGTGCTCAAGCTCGATTTGCTGTCCGCCGTGGGTACCGCGATCCTGCTGACCGCCCTGATCTCCGCGGTGCTGCTTAAGATGAAGCCGCGCGCGCTGCTGGCGACCTTCGGCGAGACGCTGGTGGAACTGGCGCGCCCGGTGCTGTCGATCGGGCTGGTGCTGGCCTTTGCCTTCGTCGCGAACTACTCCGGCATGTCGTCCACGCTGGCGCTGCTGCTCGCCGGCACCGGTGCCGCGTTCCCGTTCTTCTCGCCGTTCCTCGGCTGGCTGGGCGTGTTCCTGACCGGATCGGATACCTCCTCCAACGCGCTGTTCTGCGCGCTGCAGAACACCACCGCGCACCAGATCGGCGTGTCCGACACGCTGATGGTGGCGGCCAACACCACCGGCGGCGTGACCGCGAAGATGATCTCGCCGCAATCGATCGCGGTGGCCTGCGCGGCGACGGGGCTGGTCGGGAAGGAGTCGGAGCTGTTCCGGTTTACCGTCAAGCACAGCCTGTTGTTTGCGGTGATCATCGGGGTGATCACGATGGTGCAGGCTTATTGGCTGCCGGGAATGATTCCCGGGTGAGTGTTTGCTCCCCTCTGCCATAAATGGGAGAGGGGAGACATCACGCGCGGATCGGGCGTTGTCGGCAGACTCGGCTGCGCCTAATCCAGAAACGCATCCCCCTCCGTCAACGGCGCATGCCGGTAGGTGGCCGGCGTCCGGCTCAGCTTGACCGGCGCGCCCAGCCCCTTGTAGCCGCCCTCCATCTCCACCACCATCTCCCGATGCACGGTATGCGGATGCTGCAACGCATCGGCCACCGACAGCACCGGCGCGCACGGCACGCCCGCAGCCACCAGCGTGTCGGCCAATGCCTTGCCATCCAGCGCGCGCGTGCGCGCCTCCAGTTCGGCCTTCAGCGCCACCCGGTTCACCGAGCGCGCGCCTGCCGTGGCATAACGCTCGTCGTCGGCCAGCGCCGCGACCTGCAGGTGTTCGCACAGGATGCGGAACTGCCGGTCGTTGCCGACCGCAAGAAAAATCGGGTCCGTGGCCGTCGCCACCGTGTCATATGGGTAGATGTTCGGATGGGCGTTGCCGGTGCGCACCGGCGTCTTGCCGCTCATGAACCAGTTGGCCGCATGCGGGTGCAGCAGCGACAGGCCGGAGTCATAGAGCGCCGCCTCGACGAACTGGCCGCGCCCGCTGCGCTCGCGTTCCTGCAGCGCCAGCAACACGCCCAGTGCGGCATTCATGCCAGTGACCATGTCGACCACGGGCAGGCCCACGCGCAGGGCGTCGCCGTCGGCCTCGCCGTTGATGCTCATCAGACCCGCCATGGCCTGCACGGCAGCGTCATAGCCGGGCAGCCCGCCGAGAGGACCGTCCGCGCCGAAGCCGGACACGCGGCAATGCACCAGGCGCGGGAAGCGCTGTGACAGCGTGTCATAGCCCAGGCCCCATTTCTCCATGGTGCCGGTCTTGAAGTTCTCGACGAGCACGTCGGCGTCCGCGAGCAGCGCGAGGAGCAGCGTGCGGTCGGCCTCCGTGGTCAGGTCCAGCCGCATCACGCGCTTGTTGCGGTTCAGGCCGAAGTAGTACGACGCGACGCCGTCCTTGAACGGCGGGCCCCAGGTACGGGTGTCGTCGCCTTGCGGCGGTTCGATCTTGAGCACGTCGGCGCCGTGGTCGCCCAGGATCTGGCCACAGTACGGGCCGCCCAGGATGCGCGACAGGTCGACCACGCGGATGCCGGCAAGCGCGCCGGGGCTGGATTGGGTCATGGCTGGCTCCTGTTCACCTGGTCGCTTAGTCAAGCTGCGCGCCCGACTTCTGCACCACCGCGCGCCACTTGCCGACCTCGGCCTTGACGAAGCCGCCAAGCTGCTCCGGGGTGGTCGACGGCGCGAATTCCAGGCCCTGCGCCTGCAGGGTCTTGCGGACTTCGGGCTGCTTCAGCGCATCGGCGAAGGCGCGGTTGAGCTTGCCGATCACTTCTGGCGGCGTACCGGCCGGCGCCACCACGCCGAAGAACACCGAAACGTCGAAGCCCGGCACGCCCTGCTCGGCGACAGTCGGCACATCCGGCAGCGCCTGCGAGCGCGCCTTGGTAGTGACACCGAGCGCGCGCACCTTGCCGCTCTTGATGAAGGGCATCGCGGTCAGCACGTCGGTGAAGGTCATGCTGACCTGGCCGCCGAGCAGGTCGTTCAGCGCAGGTCCGGTGCCCTTGTACGGGATATGCTGGAAGTCGGTGCCGGTGACGTTGTTGAACAGCACGCCCGCCAGGTGCGACGACGCGCCGTTGCCGGACGAGGCATAGGTCAGCTTGCCCGGATGCGCCTTGCCGTAGGCGATGAGCTCGTTGACGTTCTTCGCCGGCACCGACGGGTTCACCACCAGCACGTTGGGCAGCTGGCCGATCTGAATGACTGGGGCGAAGCTCTTGACCGGGTCGTAGTTGATCTTGCGATAGAGGCTGACGTTGATCGCTAGCGGCGCCGAGGTGCCGAACATCAGCGTGTAGCCGTCAGGCTCGGCGCGCGCGACCGCCTCCGCGCCGATGTTGCCGCCGGCGCCGGCGCGGTTTTCCACCACCACCGGCTGGCCCAGGCTGGTCTTGAGCGCGGCGGCCAGCGTGCGGGCCATGGCGTCGGTCGGACCGCCCGGCGGATAGGTGACGACCATCATGATGGGCTTGGTCGGGAAGTCCTTCTGGGCGAAGGCGGGGGCAATGCAGAGCGAGCACGCGGCAATGGCCGCGAGGCGGTGCCAGAGTTTCATGGCGTTGTCTCCTGGTGTAGGACATCTCCCGCGGAGGGCGGGATGGTTGGGGCGTCTGGGGGTGCTCCCCTCCCGCTTGCGGGAGAGGAGAGCAAACAAAGGCGAGTGGCTACCGCGTCAGAACACGTTGACGTCGGCGACCGCGCCGGCCGCGCGCACCACGCCATCGGCGGGAGGCGCCACCGTCTCGGCCAGCCATTCCGGCTCGGTGGCTGCCGCCAGCGGATCCTGCGGCAGCACGCGGTGGCGCAGCACCAGCTGGGCGAGGCGCATGCGGCGCACCGAGCCGATGCGGCCGGCTTCCCAGGCCATCGCCACCGCGGTGGTCACGTGGTACAGCGCGGAAGCCGCCTGGCGCGCCAGCAGGTCGCCGTCAGCGCCGGCTTCGGCGGCATGCGCGGCCAGTTTCGCGGCAGCGCCGATGGCGCCTTCGAAGGTGGCGCGTGCTTGCGCGTGCATTGGCGTATCGGCCAGCAGCCCGGCCAAGTGTGCCTGCAGCACCGGCAGCGCGCCTTCGCGGCGGATCGCGCGCAGCACGTCGAGCGCGACGATATTGCTGGTGCCTTCCCAGATCGAGCCGAGATGGGCGTCGCGCACCAGGCGCGGGTCGCTCCATTCCTCGATATAGCCGCAGCCGCCGCGGATCTCCATCGCGTCGCCGGTGACCTTGCGCGCGTCGCGGCAGGCGCGGAACTTGATCAGCGGCGTCAGGATGCGCATCAGCGGGTAGGCGTCGGCCTCGCCGGCATCGGCGCGGCGCAGCGCCTCGGCGGTCTGGAACACCATGGTGCGGGCCTGCTCGGTGGGCAGCGTCAGCTTGAGCAACTGGCGGCGCATCAGCGGCATGTCTTCCAGGCGCTTGCCGAAGGCGCGGCGCTCATGCGCGATGAACAGGCCCTCGGTCAGCGCGCGGCGCATCAGGCCGGCGGCGCGCACGCCGTTGGACAGGCGCGAATTGTTGATCATGTCGGCCATCTGCACGAAGCCGCGGCCGGGTTCGCCGACGAGGTAAGCCTGCGCGCCTTCCAGCCGGATCTCGCCGCTGGCCATCGAGCGGGTGCCGAGCTTGTCCTTGAGCCGGATGATGCGGTAGTGGTTGTCGCTGCCGTCGGCCAGCTTGCGCGGCAGCAGGAACAGCGATACGCCCTTGTGGCCGGGCACGGCGTTGCCGGCTTCGTCTTCCACGCGCGCCAGCACCATCGCCAGCGCGGCATCGGGGTTGGAGCAGAACCACTTGTCGCCGTGCAGGCGCCAACCGCCCTCGGCGCCGGCATCGCGTACCGCGCGCGTGGCGGTGGCGGCCACGTCGGAACCGGCGCCCTGCTCGGTCATGAACATGGCGCCCTGGTACAGGTCTTCGAACACCTGCGTGGTCAGATTGGGCAGGAATTTTTCGACCAGTGCCGGATCGCCGAACTTGCGCAACGTGCGCGTCAGCGAGTCCGTCATCGACAGCGGGCAGCACAGGCCGAACTCGGCTTGCACGAACAGATATGTGAGCGCGTACTTCGCCGCCGGCGGCATGGGCTTGTCCCAGCCGAGCACGCCGCCGCGGTGCGACGCGGCGGCCAGCCCGAATTCGGCGAAGGCCACGCGCTCCATTTCCACATAGGCGGGATGCTTGTCGATGCGCTGCGCGTCGACACCGCTGCGGGTGCGGTAGCTCAGCGTCGGGGGGTTCTGGTCGGCCACGGCGGCCAGTTCGTCGAGCACGCCGCCGGCCAGCACGCCCATGCGCTCCAGGTGCGGCAGCAGGTGATTGAACAGGTCCGCGGGCAGGTAGAGCGGCAGCAGCGCACGCAGCTCGGGGTCGGCGGCGAGCAGGCTGCCACCCTGGCGGTCGGGCACCGGATGGGCGGCGGCGGGGCTGTCAGGCTGGGCGTGAGGTGCGGCATTGCGCACGGCGCTGGTCGGCATGTCTGGTCTCCTTGGCGGGTGGACCGGCATGGCTGACGAACACGCTGCGGCCCTTTGGTCTGCATTATTCAAACCCCAAGGATTTGCGTCTAATTCTAAAATTGGCTTGATCCATATAATTTTTGTATCGCCATGGAATTCCGCCACTTGCGCTATTTCCTTGTGCTGGCAGAGGAACTGCACTTCGGCCGGGCCGCGCGCCGGCTCGCCATTTCGCAGCCGCCGCTGTCGCTGAACATCCAGCAGCTCGAAGCCTCGGTCGGCGCCCGGCTGTTCGACCGCGACAGCCGCGGCGTGCGCCTGACCGCGGCCGGACGCGCCTTTCGCGAATCGGCAACGGCCTTGCTGGCGCAGGCCGAAGCAGCACGGCTGCTGGCGCGCGAGATCGAAGCGGGTGCCATCGGCCGGCTGCGGGTCGGCTTTGTCGGCTCGATGCTGTATCGCGGCCTGCCGCAGATCCTGCGCGGCTTCGAGGCGGCGTACCCTGGCATCCAGGTGGCGCTGACCGAACTGAATTCGCAGGAGCAGATCGATGCACTGCTGCACGACGAGCTCGACGCGGCCTTTATCCACACCGGCCGCGTGCCCGACTCGCTGCAAGCAACCCGCGTGCACGCCGAACCGTTCGTCTGCTGCCTGCCGGCGGACCACCCGCTCGCGGCGCAGACGGAACTGGCGCTGGCGGACCTGCGCGGCGAAGCCTTCGTGCTGTTCTCGCGCAAGGCGTCGCCGGATTACTACAGCCGTATCTTTGATATGTGCGCGGCCCAGGGGTTTTACCCGCAGATCCGGCACGAAGTACGCCACTGGCTCTCGGTGGTGTCGCTGGTCTCGCAGGGCATGGGCGTGGCCGTGGTGCCGGCGGCGCTGGCGCGCTCGGGCATGGCAGGCGCGGCGTTCCGGCCGCTGGCGGGCACGGCGGTGCGCTCCGAAGTCTATTGCGTGTGGAAGACGGCGCCCGACCATCCCGCCCGCGACAACTTTGTGGCGATGGTGGCCACGCAGGCGGCGTCGAGAGGGGCCGACCCCAAAGAAAAAGCCACCGGCACGGTGACCGATGGCTTGTGAAGTACGCGTGGAACGGGGTGTTCAGCGTGCTTGCAGCTTAACGCCGCAGGCTTGCGGCATCCAATAACGCAAATGCAGTAATTGCAGGGTGTTGCATGAAACCTGTTGCGTTAGGTTCTGGAAAGCCGAACTCCGAAATGCCGGCGGCCTATATGTGCCGCCACGCTGACATGCCACCGCCAGCCCCCAAGCTAGTCCCTTCGGCACGCGCGTCTTCGCCGGTTATCAACGGTTATCATTCGCCTCCTGCCGCGCTGGCGCGGCGGCTGGCGTGCCTGCCACTTGCAGGGCATCGCCGTGCCTTATTTGCGATACAATGAAAACGATTTTCATTTACGTACCCAGCGAGGTCATGCCGGCCGCACCACGGCCGCGTCGGACGACCGCGCCAATGGACTGGAAGCATGATGCGGCTGTCTGAACTTCCACGGCGCACGCCCGCCGTAGTGCAATCGGTGGACGACGCCACGCCCGGCGACCCGATTGCGCGCCGCCTGCGAGAGCTGGGCTTTGTCCCTGGCGAGATTGTCCAGATCATCGCCTATGGGCCCTTCGGCATGGATCCGCTGGTCGCGCAGGTCGGCTTTACCCGCTTTGCGCTGCGCCGCGTGGAAGCGGCGCGCATTGGCGTCGAGCTTGCCAGCGCCTCGGTGACCAGCATCGTGCCCGCCGAGGCGAGCGAACAGCCCGGCGCCAAGGCGTCCACACCGAATGAGCGGACCAAGCGGACCGCCTGAGCCCTTCCGGAACATGTCAGCAGCAGCCTCTCCGAATCCTGCCCTGCGCATCGCGCTGGTAGGCAACCCCAATTGCGGCAAGACCGCACTGTTCAACCGACTGACCGGCAGCCGGCAGAAGGTGGCCAACTACGCCGGCGTGACCGTCGAGCGCAAGGAAGGCCATTTCGTCTCGCCGGCCGGACGCCAGGTGCGCATCCTGGACCTGCCAGGCGCCTACAGCCTGCACGCAGCCAGCCTGGATGAAGCCATCACGCGCGACGTCTGCATGGGCGTGCGCGCGGGCGAGCAGCGTCCCGACCTGCTGGTGTCGGTGGTGGACGCGACCAACCTGCGCCTGCACCTGCGCTTTGTGCTGGAACTGCGCCGCCTGGGCCTGCCGATGGTGGTGGTGCTCAACATGAGCGACGCCGCCGCGCGCCGCGGCATCCGGATCGATCATGACAAGCTGGCCGCCTCGCTGGGCGTGCCGGTGGTCAGCACCGTGGCGGTCAAGCGCGACGGCGCGGCCGCGCTGCTGGCGCTGCTCGACGGCGCCCTGCCTGCCGCGCCGGCACCCACGCCCGAACCCGCCAGCGATGTTGACGTGCACGCGGATGTCAACCGCTTGCTGGCCGCATCGGTCAGCATGCCGGCGCGCACCGCGGCGCTGGACGACCGCCTCGACCGCATCGTGCTGCACCCGGTGTTCGGCCTGCTGCTGCTGGCGGTGCTGCTGTTCCTGATGTTCCAGGCAGTGTTCTCGTGGGCCGAGCCGCTGATGGACGGCATCGAGGGCGGCGTGCACTGGGCCGGCGAACTGCTTGGCGCGCATATGCCCGACGGCCTGCTCAAGAGCCTGCTGGTCGACGGCCTGATCGCGGGCCTGGGGAGCGTGGTGGTGTTCCTGCCGCAGATCCTGATCCTGTTCCTGTTCATCCTCACGCTGGAAGAATCGGGCTACCTGCCGCGCGCCGCATTCCTGCTGGACCGGCTGATGATGGGCGCGGGGCTGTCCGGCCGTTCGTTCATCCCGCTGCTGTCGAGCTTTGCCTGCGCGATCCCCGGCATCATGGCCACGCGCACTATCCAGGATCCGCGCGACCGCCTCACCACCATCCTGGTGGCGCCGCTGATGACCTGCTCGGCACGCCTGCCGGTGTATGCGCTGCTGATCGGCGCCTTTATCCCCGAACGCACGGTGATGGGCCTGTTCAACCTGCAGGGGCTGGTGCTGTTCGCGCTGTACGTGGCCGGGATCATCAGCGCGCTGGTGGTGGCCTATGCGCTCAAGTTCTTCCGCCGCGACCGCACCGACCATCCGCTGCTGATGGAGCTGCCGTCGTACCGCATCCCCAATGTGCGCGACGTAGCCATCGGCCTGTGGGAGCGTGCCCGCATCTTCCTGTCACGCGTGGGCAAGGTGATCCTGACGCTGACCGTGCTGCTGTGGTTCCTGTCGACCTTCCCGGCGCCGCCGGAAGGCGCCACCGCGCCGGCCATCGACTACAGCTTTGCCGGCATGATCGGCCACGCGCTGCAGAAGGTGTTCGCGCCGGTGGGCTTCAACTGGCAGATCTGCATCGCGCTGGTGCCGGGCCTGGCCGCGCGTGAAGTGGCGGTGGGCGCGCTGGCGACGGTATATGCGCTGTCGGGGAGCGAGGAAGCCATGGCCACGCAGCTCGCGCCGATGATCGCGGCACAATGGTCGCTGGCTACCGCGCTGGCGCTGCTGGCCTGGTATGTATTCGCGCCGCAGTGCATCTCGACGCTGGCGGTGATCCGCCGCGAGACCAATTCGTGGAAGGTCATGGCAGGCTCGATCGTGTACCTGACCGGGCTGGCCTACCTGGCCGCGTTCGTCACTTATCGCGTCGCGCTGCTGTTCAGCTGACGCCAACGCTGCCATGACGCTCTACCACGCCATCGAAACGCTGCTGGTCCCGCTGATCGTGCTGGTGTGCGCGGTATCGGTGGTGGCGCGCTATGCGCCGCGCACGCGCGAGCGCGTCAAGGCCGCGCTCGCGACACGCCTGGGCGGCGCCGCCGCGAGCGGCTGGCGCGGCCGGCTGGTGCGCTGGCTGGCCCCGCAGGCTGCCTCAGGCTGCGCCAGCGGCTGCGACGACGGCGGCTGCAACACCTGCGGGTCCAACACCGCCAACGCCACCCACGCGCAAGGAAAGCCTGCCGAACAGGTCGTGCGCTTCGTGCGCAAGCGCTGAACGGCGCGTCTTTCCTCCTCTTTTCCCTCCATTCCCCCTTCGGGGCCCGTTTTTTCTTCTACGCAGAAATGGGTACGGCCGCTGCTTGCGCGGGATGCGCTGGCGGCGGTTTGCGCGCACTCGTGCCGCGTCCCTGAGCGGGCTGGCGAGCGTGCGTCGCAGCCCGTGCAGGCCCGTTGCGTGGCACGCAGAAATGGGTACGCTTTGCGTGCGAGAGGCATGGCTGGCGTGGGCTGCGGTGCTGGCAAAGCGCGCGGTTGCTGGAGCTGTGTGGCGGGCTCTGCTGCGCACGGAAACCGCCTGTCGCTGTCGCGCAGAAATGGGTACGCTTTGGGAGCAATGCCGTCGCTCCCGGAGCCGCCGGCCCGCATCCAATGCAAAACGCCCTCCGCATCGGAGGGCGTTTCACTTGCGCGCGGGAACGTTGCCGCTTACTTGACAGTACCGACGAAGACCAGCTTCAGCGGCGTGTTGTCTTCGATCACCGTGCAGGTGGCGGTGATGGTGAAGTCGCCGGCGGCGGTGCCGGTGGCTTGCACCTGGTGCGGCAACATGAGCATGCTGGGCGTCAGCGACACCGGACCGGTGCTGGTCCACTTCCAGTCCTTGCACTGGGTGTACTGCGCATCATCGCCCAGGTGCCGCATGCGCGCGGTCACTTCCACCGGGATCGCCGGCGTCAGCAGCAGCGTCAACGGCTGCTGGTTGTCGTCGACCAGCGACCAGGTCGGATTCTCGGTAACGGACAGGGCGGCAGCCGGGCGCGCAGCCAGCTTGGTGCTCACGGCGGTCACCGTCAGCGTGCTCTGGACCGGACCGGTGCCCTTGGCCAGGCTGCTGCTGACCGTGGCGTCGTGCGTACCCGCGGCTTCGGCAGTCGACAGCGTCGGCGAGGTAGCGGTGTAGGTCCAGGTACCGTCGAAGTCGGCCGTGACATCCTGGCCGTCGTTGCGCAGCACGCGCGAGGTGAACCTGGCCGGATGGTCGTTGAGCACCTGCAGCGCATCCACCGGCTGACCGTAGCGCGTGGTCACCACGCGATAGGTTGCCGAGCCGTTCTTCGCGACCGTCACCACGATGACGCCGCCGATCGCGCGGCCATCCGGCGCCGTGACCGACACCGACACGTCAGCCGTCACCGCCGCGGTGGCCGAGCTGTTGCTCGCCTTCAGCGTGGCGCTGTTCTGGCTGGCCGTGACCTGGACCGCGGTGGCGCTGCTCGCCCACGCCCAGCTGTTGACGCTGGCCGAGACGTCATTGCCATTGCTGTCGATCAGCGACACCTTGACCGGCAGCTCCTGGCCGTCGCTCATCGACAGATTGTTATTGGGAATCGACAGGCTGTAGCTGACCGCGGAAGCCGGCACCACGGTAATGGTGGCGGTCTGCGCAGGCAGCGTGGTGGTGGTGTTGTCGGCGTTCTTGACCGTCGCGACCACCTGCACGTTGGTGGTACCGGTGGCGATGCCGCGGACCACCGCATTGGCCGGCGTGGCCGCGACCGGCTCGACCGTGGCGACGCCATTGTCGATGCTGCTCCAGGTGAACACCGTATTGCCGCTGACATCGACGCCGTTGCTGTCCACGGCCAGCGCGCTGATGGTGAGCGTGCGGCCCACGCCTACCTCGCCCGAGGTCGTGCTCATCTTGACGGTGAAGGTCAGCGGCGTGGTCGCGGCAGGCGTGGCGGGCGAGCTCGAGCCACCGCCACCACCGCCGCAGGCGGCCAGCAAGCATGTCATGGCCGTCCCTGCCAACCAGGTTGCCCACGTTCTCAGTTTCATGATGTTCCCCCGTGTGTTTTTTCCCGCGCTACCAGACTAGGCGCAACGGTTCCGGCGCAATACCGGCCAGATGACTGAGGGATAACGTACGGAAATGCGCCTGACTCATCCTTTCAGCGCACACGCGACCGTCCTTCGGTCGAGGCGAACCGGCACGACACCGCCGTTTGGCTTGCTATGTGGAAGTGCGGGTGGGAGAGGCGACGGGCTTTAGCGCGGGCATCGATGCGAACCTGCACGGCGTCGCTGCGCGCGGTGGTTTCGGGCGTGAACCGGTACCCGCGGGCAGGCTTTGGCGCGGGCACCGCGCCAGCCGGCGGACGAAGCCGCCGCGGCCTGATACGGCGCCCGCCGCAAGGAGATCCGAAGAAAACCGGTATGCCCCCCCACGTAGCACACCCGGAAAGACGCCCTTGCGGACGCCCACGACATGCCCGGTGCCACGGCGCCCGCCTTCGCGTGAAAGCTTGCGGGCGCTGATCTCCTGCATAGCGTAAGGGCTGGCGCACCGGCTCGCCACGAATGATTCCGCATGTAGTTATTAGCGGAGGATTGGCACCGCAACACCGTTGTCGCGCGATCGCGACGCCCCCGCGTGTGGCGGCGGCAAGACTTGTTTTGCGTCAAGGTCGGTACGGACCCGCTCGGCCAAACTGGCCGCGGCCTCTCTGCCAGACCAAGACAAAACATCATGAACAAGCTCTCTCTCCGTACCCGGCTCACCTGCTCGGCCATCGCCGCCTGCGCCATGCTCGGCGCTTTTGCCACGCCCGCCCTGGCCGCTGACGACGCTCAGGGCAACTGGATGGTGCGCCTGCGCGGCACCTATCTCGACATGAGCAAAAGCTCCGATCCCGTAGGCGGCGTGGGCGCATCGGACCGAATCACGGTCAACAACAAGTGGATTCCCGAACTCGATGTCACCTACTTCTTTACCCCCAACATCGCCGCCGAGCTGGTGCTGACCGTGCCGCAGAAGCAGAACGTCTATCTCGACGGCAACAAGATCGGCACCTTCAAGCACCTGCCGCCGTCGCTGCTGGTGCAATACCACTTCATCCCAAACGGCACCTTCCGTCCGTATGTCGGCGCGGGCCTGAACTTCACCCGCATCTGGGACGAGAACCTTGCCAACAACGCGCTGCAGCTCGACAGCTGGAGCGTGGGCCCGGCGCTGCAGATCGGCATGGACTACAAGCTGACCAAGAACTGGTTCCTGAATGCCGACATCAAGAAGATCTGGCTGTCGAGCGATGTGAAGGCCGGCGACGTCAAGGTTTCCAAGGTAAACCTGGACCCGTGGCTGTTCAGCATGGGCGTGGGCTATCGCTTCTGAGCGGCAACCCGACAGTAAAAAAGGCCGGCGCCCCGAAGGCGCCGGCCTTTTTTACGTTGGCGGCGGGAAAACGTCGCGGCCTAGCGGAACGCCGGCTCGTCGAAACTGCGCAGCTTGCGCGAATGCAGCTGCTCGACGCCGTTCTCGCGCAGGATGCGGATCGCCTCCAGCCCGATGGTCATATGCTGGCTGACACGTTGCCGGTAGAACGCATTGGCCATGCCGCGCAGCTTGAGTTCGCCGTGCAGCGGCTTGTCCGAGACGCACAGCAGCGTGCCGTAGGGCACGCGCAGCCGGAAGCCGTTGGCGGCCACCGCGGCGCTCTCCATGTCGATGGCGATAGCGCGCGACTGGTTGAAGCGCGCGTACAGCGACTTGGACTTCAGCTCCCAGTTGCGATCGTCGGTGGAAACCACGGTGCCGGTACGCATGCGCGTCTTCATTTCGCTGCCGGACAGGCCGGTGACGCGCGCCACCGCTTCCTGCAGCGCCACCTGGATTTCGGCGATCGGCGGCACCGGCACCCACGGCGGCAGGTCGTGGTCGAGCACGTGGTCGTCGCGCACGTAGGCATGCGCCAGCACGTAATCGCCCAGCTGCTGCGAGCGGCGCAGGCCGCCGCAGTGGCCGACCATCAGCCAGCAATGCGGGCGCAGCACGGCAAGATGGTCGGTCATGGTCTTGGCGTTGGACGGGCCCACGCCGATATTCACCAGCGTCACTCCCAGCTTGTCCTCACGCACCAGGTGGTAGGCCGGCATCTGCGGCAGCGCGCGCGGGCGGGTCGCGTCTTCGGGCTCTGCACCGCCGAAGTCCTGCACCACGTCGCCGGGCTCGACGAAGCGGGTGTAGCCGCCGCCGTCGCTGCTGCCCATCAGCCCGCGGCCCAGCGCGACGAACTCATCGACATAGCGCTGGTAGTTGGTGAACAGCACGAAGCGCTGGAAATGCTGCGGCGCCGTGCCGGTGTAGTGGTACAGCCGCTGCAGCGCCAGGTCCACGCGCTCGGCGGGGAACAGCGACAGCGGCCAGGCCTCGCCCGGGATCGGCTCGTAGGTGCCGTTGGCGATGCCGTCGTCGATGCGGCTGAGCTCGGGCAGCACGAACGAGGCCTCCAGCTCGCGCGCCTGGGTGTAGCTGATGTCGGTGGTCGAGGCCTCGATCACGAACGGCAGCGGAATCGGGCGCCGGCTCAGGCCAACGACCACCGGAACGCGGTGGTAGCGCATCAGCCGTTCGATCTGATCGCGATAGTACTCCGCCAGCAGGTCGGGGCGAGTCACCGTGGTGCCGTACACCCCGGGGTAGGCCACCGTGCCCCAGGAGGGGCGGCTGTCGGTGACCATGGTCTCGATATTGACCGAGATCCCCAGGTATGGGTAGCAGGCGTGCGCGGCCGAGGGCAGCGGCTTGCCGCTGGCGAATGCATCGAAGCGCGCGCGCACGGCGCCGACCGAGGCGTCGTAGATTTCGCGGATGCGCGCCAGCGCTGCATCCGCGTCAGAAAATTCGGCGAGCTGGTCGGCCGGATGGGCTGAGGAGAAGACGGGGGCATTCATGCAGGCCATGATACCCCGCCCGCGCGCTGGCGTGAGCGGCACCCCACCCAGCCGGAAGCCAAATTGACGCGCCCGCGCCCGCTCGCTACACTCCGCCAATTGTGCGGCGCGGGTTCCCGTGCCGTTCTCGACTCGCGGCGCCCCTGGTGGCAAGGGGCGGCGAGGGGCCGTACATGCTTCACTGGGAGAGCCGCCAATGGAAATCCGTAACCTGTTGCCCGAGGACATCGAGGCAGCCAGACAACTACTGATCGCCAATGGCTGGTCCAACCGGATAGGCGGTCCCGACAAGTTCGCGCGGCTGGTGGCCAATTCCCAGCGCGTGGCCGTGGCAGTGGAAGACGGCGAGATCGTCGGCTTCGCCCGGGCCCTGTGCGATGACGTCTCCGACGGCTTCCTGTCGATGGTTGCCGTGGCCCCGAACCACCGCCGGCGCGGCATCGGCCGCGCGCTGGTGCGCTACGTCATGGGCAACGATCCCGATATCACCTGGGTGCTGCGCGCGGCGCGCTCTTCCGAAGCGGCCTTCTTCGGCCAGCTCGGCTTTACGCCGTCGATGGTGGCGATGGAGCGGCGCCGGCCCTGAGCCGGACCTGAACCGGACCTGAGCCGGCGCCAGCCTGTCCCGGCCCTTACTCGGCTGATCTCGCCTGCGCGCCTCACTGCACGCCCATCTTGCGCCGGAATTCCCCGGCCGTACCGACCTGCCTGAACAGCGGCCCGCCCGGCGCAAAGCGGTCGGCGCTGGACAGCGGACCCACCACCACGGGCTCGAAGCCCGCATCCCGCACCAGCTGCGCCGCCACGTCGAGCGCGGCCTTGTCGTCGCCAGCAATCGGCACCGCGACCAGCCCGCCTTGCCGGTGATGCTCGCTGGCAAACTGCGCCGCCCCCATGAAGTTGAACGCCCGCACCACGCGAGCCCCACGCAGGTAGCGCGCCGTGGTCAGGCCGATGCCGTCGCGCCGGGTCTCTTCGGCGATCGGGCCGTCGCGGTGATCAAAAGCGTTGGTGGCGTCGAGCACGATCTTGCCCCGCCAGGCCTCGGCGTGGTCGCGGCTCAGCTGCGGCAGGGCGCCATAGGGCGTGGCCAGGAACAGCACGTCGGAGAAGGCGATGGCCTCGGCCACGGTGCCGGCCCGGGCAAGCGTACCCATTTCTGCGACCATCGGCTTCAGGGCTTCGGGGTGACGCGAGGAGAACAGCACGGGGTGTCCGGCCTTGACCCACAGTCCGCCGATGGTGCCGCCGATGCGGCCGGCGCCGATCACACCGATTGGCTGCGCCGCGGCATTGCGGCCGGCACTTTGCGAGCGCGCGGGGCGCGGCAGGCTGGCGGCGAGCGCGGTGCAGGCCGCGGCGCCCAGCAACAGGCGCCGTTTGCGATCGAGCGGGGATGCAGGGGTTGCCATGGCGCGCCTCCGGCAAGGGACGGTGGTCCGCGCCGGTCCGGCGCGGGCCCATGGCATGACTCTAGGCGAAAAAACGCGGCGTGCGCGGCGTGCGCTCCGGCCTACCGATCCGCGCGGATCGGGCCGTACTCGGCCGGCACCCAGGTATAGCCGGCCGTGTCGCGGCGCACATGGCCCAGCCCGGGGAACGGCATGTGCGCGCCGCCGACCCACAGCTTGCCCTTGGCCGCATCGGCCAGGATGCGCTTGCGCGTGATCACCGCGGCGTGGCTGTCGGTATCGAACTCGATCGCCACCTGCGGACGGCGGAACTGGACAGCATGGCTGTGGACGATATCGCCCCACAGCAGCAGGCTGTCCTTGCCCGAGGTGAACAGGTAGCCACTGTGGCCCGGCGTATGCCCGTAGGCAGGCAGCGCGCGCACACCCGGGATGGGTTCGGCACCATTGCCGCCGTTGAAGGTGCGGAACCGGTTGGCCGCCTGGTACGGCGCGACCGCGGCGCGTGCCATCGCGAACAGCCCCTGCGCTTCCTTCGGCGCCGCGGCGGCATTGGCTTCGCTGAGCCAGTAGTCGGCGTCGGCCTTGTCGACATGGACCGTCGCGTTGGGGAAGGCCGGCTGGCCGTTCGGTGCGAGGCCGCAAGCGTGGTCGCCGTGCAGGTGGGTCAGCAGCACGGCATCGACCTGTTCGGGCGCATAGCCCGCCGCGCGCAGGTTGTCGCCGATGCGCCCGAGCGAGGGACCGAAGCATGCCGCCGCGCCGGTATCGACCAGCACCAGGCTGCGGCCGGTATTGATGAGGTAGGCATTGACCGCGGTCTGCATGCCCGGCGTCGACTCGACGAACATCCGTGCCAGCAGGCTTTGCACCTCGCGCGCGCTGGTGTACTTGAGGATCTTCGGGTCGAGGTCGATGTAGCCGTCGTACAGCGCGGTGACTTCCAGCTGGCCGATCATCATGCGGTAGTAGCCTGGCACCTGCGTCTTCTGCTGCGCCGCGGCGGCATGGGCGGTGCCGGTCGCGGCCGGCAGCAAGGCGCTGGCCATCGCGGCGGCCAGCACGATGGCAGGCAGGCGCAGCGCCTTGTGCATGGCGTGGCCGGGTCGGGCATTGGCGAGGCGCGCGGCGGACTGCAGCTTCATGTCTGGTTCCTTGTTGTTGGTCGTTCTCGAGGGAGGCAAAGGCGTATGTTAAGCCGGATGTCGACGCACCGGAAAAGCACGCGGGACGCTGACGGCCGCGGCAATGAACGACACGGAACGGCACAGGAACAGCCACGCAGAAATAGGTACGCCCGGCCAAAGCGTACCTACTTCTGCGTAAAAAACGGGGCCACGCGGCCCCGTTTTCCATTCATGCGAACTTGCAACGGCTCGTCGTCACTCGGGCTGGATATTCGCCGCCTTGATGATGCGACCCCACTTGCCGGACTCCTGCGCCTGGAATTTCGCGAGCTCGGCGGGCGTGCTGGTAAACACTTCGGTGCCTGTCGACTGGTAGAAGCTGGCCGCGGTGTCGCTGCGCGCGGCCTTCACCATCAGCGCGTTGAGCCTGGTCACCACGGGCTGCGGCGTTCCGGCCGGCGCATACGCCGCGAACCAATAGCTCATCTCATAGCCCTTGACGCCGGCCTCGTCGATGGTCGGCACGTCGGGCGCCAGCGGCGAGCGCGCCTTGCCCGAAACGCCCAACGCGCGCAGCTTGCCGCTCTTGACCTGCGGCAGGCCCGTGGCGGTGTCGGTGATCATCATCTGGATCTGGTTGCCGAGCAGGTCGGTGATCGCCAGCGGGTTGCTCTTGTACGGCACATGCAGCAGCTCGACGTGCGCCATCTGCTGGAACAGCTCGCCGGCGATGCGCGACGACGAGCTGCCGCTGCCGAAGCTGAGCTTGCCCGGTTGCTTCTTTGCCAGCGCGATGAACTCGCCCACGGTCTTGGCCGGCACCTGGGGGTTGACCACCATGATCTGGCCGCCGCGGCCGAGCGCGGTCACCGGCGCATAGTCCTTGACCGGGTCGTATGGCAGCTTCCTGAACAGGTGCTCGTTGGCGGCATGCGTGGTGTTGGTGCTGATCAGCACGGTGTAGCCGTCGGGCGCGGCCTTGGCGACGTCAGACGCCGCGATAAAGCCGTTGGCGCCGGGCTTGTTGTCGACCACCACGGTGACCTTGCTGTCCACCGTGATGGCCTGGCCGATGGCCCGCGCGAGCTGGTCGGTGGCGCTGCCGGCGGCGAATGGCACCACGAAGCGGATCGGCTTGTCGGGGAATTCGGCCCACGCCTGTCCGGCGGGCAGGACCAGTGCGCACAGCGCGACGGCGGCCAGTGGCTTGAGGAATCGGTGCATCGTTGTCTCCTGTAGAAATCGTTGTTGGTGCGGATTCAGGGTGCGGCCGGCGCCAGCCGCGGCGGCAGCGGGATCTGCAGCTGCAGCAGGCGGAATGACAGCGCCTTGCCGTGGGTGTCGAGGTTGAGCGCGTCATTGACGCCGCCGTCGAGCACGCCGTCGATGACGAAGTTCATGGCGTGCAGCGACGGCACCAGGTAGCGCGTGACGGCGCTGGGCCGGCGCTCGCTGAACAGCGCGCGCACGGCGTCCTCGGTGACCTGGGCAACCAGGTGCTCGTAGTCGCGCGCGTCGTAGGCGATCACGCTGATGTTGGAACGGTCGCCCTTGTCGCCGGTGCGGCCGTGGGCGAACTGGTAGAGCGCGGCGGTGGCAGTATCGATCGTGGTCATGGCGTCGTCCTCAGGCGATGAAGCGATGCGTGGCGGTGACGGCTTCGCGCGGCACCAGGCACGACACGGCGTTAAGACGCGCGCGTTGCGCCGTGCGCACGCCGCCGCCGCCGGCGGGGCCGCAGGTGTAGAGCGCGTTGACCTCGCGCAGCAGCGCCTGCGCCACCGCGGCATCGTCATGCGCCAGCGCCGCGCGCAGGCGCACGTCCTGCGCTTCGGCTTCGGACGGCTGGCGCCGGGCGAGCATCGCGCCGGCGTCGTCGGCAAATACGCTGAGCACGCCGATCAGGTCGAAGCGGATGGGCACGTCGTGGCCAAGCATCTGCATGCGCCGGCGCAGGATGTCGGCCGCCAGGCGCGCGCGGGCAGCGGCGTTCGGGCCGGCATAGGAGATCTCGCCTTCGGCCAGCCAGCCGCCGTGGCTGAACACATTGGCCTTGAGCTGCGCCGGGCGGGCGTGGCCGCGCACGTTGCGCACCGCCACGCGGTCCGGGCCAATCTGCGTGACGATGACGGCGCCAATGTCGGCGACTACGTCAGGGGTCAGGTACGCGGCCGGATCGTGGACTTCGTACAGCAATTGCTCCTTGACCGTGCGCAGGTCGACGCAGCCGCCGGTATCGGCTGCCTTGAAGATCTCGATGCCGCCGTCGCTGGCGAGCTGCGCGATCGGAAAACCAAGCGCGTGGACATCGGGCACGTCCTTCATGCCGGGATCGGCAAAGTAGCCGCCTGTGACCTGGGCCCCGCACTCGAGCAGGTGGCCGGCCATGGTGGCGGCGGCGAGCCGGTCCCAGTCGTGCCACGACCAGCCGTGATGCGCCATCGCCGGACCCACCGCCAGCGCCGGGTCGGCGACGCGGCCGCACACCACGACCTGCGCGCCGCCGGCCAGCGCCGCGGCGATGCCTTGTGCGCCGATATAGGCGTTGGCGCAGACAAAGCGCTCGGCGTCGAAGGCGTCGCCAAGGATGCCCTGGAGCAGCGCGCGCCCGGCGTCGTGGGAGAGATCGTCGCCCTCCACTACCACCACGCGCGGCACCGGCAGGCCGAGTTCGGCCGCCAGCTGCAGCACGCGCCGCGCCGCCGCTTGCGGATTGGCCGCGCCGAAATTGCCGATGATGGGAATGCCATGTTGCAGGCACAGGCCGAGCACCGGCGCCAGCAGCGCATCGAGCAGCGGTTCGTAGCCGTGCGCGGGATCGTTGCGCCGCGCCAGCTGCGCCAGCGCCAGCGTGCGTTCGGCCAGCGTCTCGAAGATCAGCGCCGCGGGCTGGCCGGCGGCGATCAGCGTGCGCACCACCGGCAATGCGGCGTCGGTGCGGTCGCCGGAGAAGCCGGCGCCGGAGCCGATCAGCAAGGGAGCAGTCATGGTCGGGGCAAGGTTGTTGGCTGGGTCGAAGCCATTCTAGGCCGCACCCGTCCAGCCAAAAAACGGATTATTTGGATTAATCTATCGTCTTATTGGATAAGTACGAATCCTCGATGAACCTGTCGGTCAAGCACCTGCGCGCCTTCGTGGCGCTGGCGACCTACCGCAACTTCACCCGCGCGGCGCGCGCCTGCCACCTGTCGCAGTCGGCCTTCAGCGCACTGGTGCAGACGCTGGAGGAGCAGGCCGGCAGCCGCCTGTTCGAGCGCACCACGCGCCACGTTGAGCTGAGCACTGATGGCGTGCGCTTCGAGCAGACCGCGCGGCGGCTGCTGGCGGATTTCGAAGCGGCGTTTGAGGACCTGCGCGCGCACGCCGAGCGGCGCAAGGGCCGCGTGTCGATTGCCGCGCTGCCGTCGCTGGCGGGCGGCGACCTGCCGCCGCTGCTGGCACAGTTCCGCGCACGCTACCCAGGCATCGTGCTGGAACTGTTCGACCAGTTGGCCGATGGCTGCATCGAACTGGTCCGGCAGGGCCGCGCCGACTTCGCGCTGACACCCGCGCCGGCGCAGGACGACGACCTGCGCGTCGAGCCGCTGGTGCGCGACACTTTCCACCTGGTATGCCCGGCCGGCCATCCGCTGGCGCGCAAGCGCCGCATCGCGCCGCAAGCCCTGGCGGGCGAGCCGTTTATCCAGCTGTCGCGCACGACCAGCGTGCGCCAGCATCTCGACGCTGCACTGCACCCGTTGCGGGTACACAGCGTGATGGAGGTGGAGCACCTGGCGACCGTGGCGGCGCTGGTGCAGGCCGGACTCGGCATCAGCGCGGTGCCGTCGCTGGCGCTGTTCCAGTTCCGGCGCGAGGGCCTGGCGATCCGGCCGCTGCAGCTGCCGTCACTGGTGCGCGATATCTGCCTGGTGCGGATGAAGGACCGCGGCGACTCCGCGGCCGCCGCGGCAATGATCGAAAGCCTGCAGGCGTTCTACCGCGGCGGCAAGGCTCCGGCGCGGCGCTGACACGCCCCATCACCCTCGCGGACTGGCACGCAGAATTGGGTACGCTTTGCCGTTTGCGGCTGGTCAGAAGTGGCCGAGGTAGCCGCCGTCGACCGCCAGCACGTGCCCGGTGATATACGACGCCGCCGGCGATGCCAGGAATACCGCCGCGCCCGCGATCTCATCCGGCCGGCCCCAGCGGCCCAGCGAGGTACGCTGGCGCAGCCACTCGGCCACGCTTTCGTCGTCGACCATCGGCTGGTTCGGTTCGGTGGCGAAGTAGCCGGGCGCGATCGCGTTGACGGTGACGCCGAAGCGGCCCAGGTCCGCGGCCAGCGCGCGCGTCAGCGCATCCAGCCCGCCTTTGGTGGCGGGATATAGCACGTCGCCCGCGCGCGCGACCTGGCCCGCGATCGAGCTGACGTTGACGATGCGGCCGTACTGGCCGCGCTGCATCCGTTGCGCGGCGTGGCGGCACAGCGTGTAGGGCGCGACCAGGTTGGTCTCGAGCATTTCGCGCAGGTCGCCGGCATCGAGATGCGCCATCGAGCTGCGGTTGCGCGCGCCGGCGTTGTTGACCAGGACATCGAGCCGGCCATGGGCGGCATCGATCCGCGCGAACGCTGCCTCGACCGCCGCTTCATCGGTGATGTCGAGCATCAGCGCCTCGGCGCTGCCGCCGCGCGCGGCCAGGGTGGCGACCGCGTCGTGCACGCGCGCCTCGCTGCGCGCCGCCACCAGCACATGCGCACCGGCATCGGCCAGCCCGGCGGCAATCGCCAGGCCCAGGCCCTGCGCGCCGCCGGTCACCAGCGCGACGCGCCCATGCAGTGAAAACGGGGTACGCGCAGCGGCGTCGGGGGATGAGATAGGAGTAGCCATGCGGGCGAATATACCGCAGCAGGCCGGCCCACGTTGCGCGCAGCCAGCCTGCCCCGCAGGCCTGTCCGCCCGCTCGCTCAGCGGATCAGCTTGCCGGTGGAAGAGACGATCGACATCTCGACAAAGGACGAGCCGGTATGGCGCGCGGCGCTGTAGCTGATCAGGATGCCGCCGAGGTCGTAGTCGCGCAGGCCTTCGAGCGCGCTGACCAGGCGCTCGCGCGTCGGCTCGGGCCCGGCGCGGCGCAGGCCTTCCACCAGCACCTTCGCCGACATGAAGCCTTCCATGCCGGCGTTGGACGGCTCCACGCCCTGCTGCCGCGCCTGGTTGCGGTATTCGCTGGCGAGCGTCATCTGGCTGGAGTTGGTCCCCGGCACCACCTGCGTGATAATCAGCCCGCGCGCATCGTCGCCCAGCTCGCGGATAAAGGAGTCGGCCGCGTTGTTCGACAGCGTGACGAACTGGGCCTGGCTGCCGGCGCGGCGCAGCTCGCGGATGATGCGCGCGGCTTCCGAGCCCGAGCCGATCACCAGCACCGCCTGCGGGTTGGCCTTGTTCATGGTGGCAACGCCCTGGCTGATGTCGCCCATCGGCCGCGCGAAGCTGACGGCCGCCGCGGGCTGCACGCCGCGCGCCTGCAGCGCGGTGGTATAGCCTTCGAGCACGTCCTGCCCGAAGCCGTCGGTGGTGTGGAAAATGCCGATCCGGCTCATGCCGGTGGTGGCCAGGTGGTTGATCGCGCGCGCGACTTCATCCTGGTACTTGGCGCGCACGTTGAACACATAGCGGTTCACCGGCCGGTGCAGCGTGATCGCGCCGGTCAGCGGCGCCACCAGCGGCACCTTGTGCTCGGCCACCAGCGGCAGGATGCTCTCGTTCTGCGGCGTGCCGCGCACCATGAACAGCGCGAACACCTTGTCTTCGTCGAGCAGCTTGCGCACATTGTCCGGCGTGCGCTTGGCATCGAAGCCATCGTCGTAGGTGACCAGCTCGATGCGCCGTCCCGCCACGCCGCCACTGGCGTTGACCGAGCGCAGGTACACCTGCGCGCCGGCGATCTGTTCCTTGACGGAACCGGCGACCGGGCCGGTGATGCCGGCCGACTGGCCGATGCGGATGGTGTTGCGGGTCACGCCCGGTTCCGCCTGCGCCGTTTGGGCGGCCCATCCCAGCGTGGCGGCCAGCACGCCGCACGCGATCCATTTCGCCTTCATCGTTGTCCCCTCTGGTATGTCGTTCTTCTGTTGCACGATTGCGCGCGCTGCGCACGGCAATAGCCATGCGCTGCTGCGAAAATTACCGCATGCGTCAGGCCAGGGCAAACAGGAGGTGGAGGGGTGTTGCAGCGGCATCACACCGGAACCGGATGGCGGTTCCGGTGTGGCCAGCCACGCGCTAAGAGATGCGCGTCAAGGCGCGCCGCACGGGCGCGCGCGAGAGACTGCGGATGGCCTTTGCCGTCACGACGGCAAGGCCTGCTGCGGACGGATCAGGGGAAGGCCGGCACGGCCGGATCGAGGCCGGCGAAACGGGCTTCCGGATGCGCGTTCTGCAGCAGCGTTTCGATTTCCTCGACGCGGCCGCGCGGCACGTCGACCATCAGCAGGATCTTGCCCGCCTCGATGTCCTTCTCGAACGCGCGCAGGCGGCTGTTGGGCGCAGAACTGCCGATCATGCTCGCGGCCCATGCGCCGAACACCGCGCCGAGCACCGCCAGCACCCCGACCAGGCCCCACTGCGGCGTATCGCTGACGATCGGGAACATCGCCACCACCGCGCCGGCCACCACGCCCACACCACCACCAACCACCAGGCCCATTTCCGCGGCATGGACGATGTCGGAGGTCTGGAACAGGTTGGCCTCGTGCAGGCCCGTCATGTCTTCGCCGTCGCGCGCCACGAAGTGGATGCGGCGGTTCTCGACGCGGGCGAGCAGCAAGTCGTCCATGGTGCGCCGGGCGCTTGCCACGTCGGGCAACAACCAGAAGATGCGTTTGCGCATGTCTCTCTCCTTGTTCAGGCCGCGCCGTTGGTGTGGGTAGACCAGGTGAGAAAGTACCGCTGACGGCGCGGGGTTATTTCGTTGTACGCCGTTCGGGTGGCAAGCGCAAGGCAACCGCCGGGTCGCTTCGCGCGCGCACGCGCATGTGAAGCGCACGCGTGCCCTGCTGGTGCAAGGCACGCGTCACGTGGGTAAGAAACGCCTGGAAAAGCGCGGCGAAAGCCGCTTCAGAAAGTGATCGGCAGGCGCAGGTTCACCTGCAGGTCGGGCGTGTCCCGCGTCAGGCCCGCACCCACCGACAGGTTCAGCGTGTAGCGGTCGTTGAAGCGGTACGAGTAGCCCACCAGCAGCGTGCCTTGCGTGATGCGCACCGAGCCCGGCACGGTCTGTCCGTTCTGCTTGGTCGGCCAGATGATGGCCTGGTCATAGCCGATACTGAACGAGGCCTTCTCGTTGAGCGACAGGCCCATGCCGAAGCTGAACTCGAAGATATCGCCCGGGGCGATCTTGCCCAGGTTCTCCGTCTGGCCGTTGAGCACCGTGCGGCTGACGTTGTCGCGCGCAAAGTTGTGCAGGTAGCTGAAGGTGCCGAAGAACACCGCGGGATCGGTCGGCAGCAGCCAGGTGATACCCGGCTGGATGGCCTGGAAGCCGGTGCCGGTCGGCAGCCCGAGCGGCAGGCCGGTGCCGGTGGTGTTGCCCACGCAGCGCGTCACGCAATCGGTCACCACTTCGAACGGATCCGTGCCCGTGGCCGACTTGTAGCGCAGCCAGCCGACGAAGTACGGCATCTTCTCGTTGCCGTAGTTGAGCTGGTAGCGCACCGTCGCCTCGACGTCGCCGAGGCCGGCGCCGCTGGCATTGAATACGTTGTCGACGGCGGTGCCGGTGAAGACTTCACGGCTGATGGTCGAGCCCGAGGTCTTCACGTAAGGCACCTTGGCCTCGACTTCCAGCCGCTTGGTCACGCCATAGCGCAGCGCTATCGACGGGATGTAGGTCGAGGTCTTGACCTCGCGCACATCGAGCAGGCCGATCAGGATCGCGGGGATCACCGTGTAGCCCACCAGCGCCACGCGGTTGTTGGACGAGTAGCCGTACTGGAAGCCAGGCTCGACCACCAGCTTGCCCTGCGCGGTCAGCACGCCGGGCTGGTCGATGATCGGCGCGATCTCGGGCGGCCGGGTTTCGCGCTCGGGCGGACGGCCCACGGGTTCTTCCACGGCCACGGTCTGCGGGTTGGCGGACTCGCCCGCCTGCGGGCCCTGCGCGACATCCTGGGGCGGCTGCAGCGTGATCTGCTGCGGGTTGTTGACCGCGTTGGGCGCGCTTTGCGCCGCGCTGGCCGCCGCCGCAGCGGTGGCGGCATTGGTGGCATTGTTGGACGGCGACACGCCGCCGCCGACGCCCTGGCCGCCGCGCTTGGTGGCCAGCACTTCATTGCTGATGACGCTGCGCAGCTCGCGGATGACTGCCTCTTGTTCGGCCAGTGCCCGCTTCATGGCGTCGAGCTGGGTGGCCTGTTCGGCGAGTTCCCTTTGCAGCATTTCCAGGCCCGCCGCGGGTCCGCCCGCATCCGGCGTCTGGGCCTGCGCCAGGCCACCGAGCAACAGCAACGTCGAGCATCCGGCGCTCCGGATGCCCTGCATCGACCGCTTCTTCATCACGTCTTCCTCCCCCGGGACGGGCGGGCTATTGTCAGGAGCCCGCAACCTGTACTGCCTGCTGCTTCGCTACGATTACCTCATGCTGGCGGCCCGCATCAACGCATCCTGCAGCGTCGTGTTGGCCAATTGCGACCGGAAAGCCTGCAGCGTATTCACGCTTGCGTCGATTGTCATCAGGCTCCGGATGCTCTGGTTGTTCAGACTGTTCTGGATCACCGTCGTGGGCGTACCCGCCAGCGACCCTACCGCGGCCGAATTGCCGGGGCCGTTCTGGATCACGTTCAACAAGCCGTTGGTCGCCACCTGGCCAGTGCTGGTCCCGACCACCGTCATGGGCGGGCCGGCAGCGCCGGCACTGCTGCCGCTGGCCGACGCGGCCGCACCGCTGGTCGACGCCGCAGCGCCGGCGCTCGCGCTGCCGGCCGACCCGTTCGCGCTTCCCTGAGCGCCGCCCGTGAGACCCGCCAGCGCGCTATCGACCGCGGCGTTCGTGGAAGCCACAATGGCGGGACCCAGTGTCGTCGCCAGGCGCGCCGCCTGTTCTGCGGTGATGCGTCCGACGTCCGGGATGTTAATGCTGGTTGCGACGACCAGGGCCCCGTTGATATACACCGCGCGTTCGATACCGAACGAAACTTGCAGGTTCGGCATCTCGAATCCGCCCCGCATCTCGTCAAGCTTTTCATGTGCGACCGGTTTCCAGCCGGCCATGCTGCCGCGCGCGGCAGCCACGGGTGTGTCAGTATCGCGGGCCGAAGCGGCTGCCTGCGATGGCAGCGCCGACGGGTCGAGCCGGTCGGGCTGGTCAAGCGAACTGGCATGTGCCACGCCGGCACAGGCCAGACCCGCACCAAGCAGCATCGCGGCCGCCGCCGTGGCGGTGCGAGGCGCTGCAGGGGTCGGGAGGGAAGTCTGCAACATGATGCATTCCTCAGAAATCGCCAACGCCATGCTTGGGCATGACAGTGAAAAACAGGCTATCCCGGTTGACTCCCATCCAGTAAGGGCCGCTGGGCGCCAGGCGCCAGTCCGCGGCCAGGTTGAAGCGCGCGTTGTCCGTGCGGTTGTGGATCACGAACAACAGCTGGCTTTCCCATACTTTTTCGAAGTGCTCGCGTGACATGGCACGTGTTCCGCGGGCCGGATCACCGACCAGCACGCGGTTGCCCTTCACACCCTTGATCACCACGAAATGGTGGTAGCCATTCTCGGCGATCAGCACAATGGCCGGCACCTGCGTTTCTTCCAGCTTGGAAAGCGGCAACTCATAGCCGTCTGCCTCATAGCCCAACGCGGCCAGGAAGCGCTTCATGTCCAGCAGCGAGAACCCTTCGGCGCGGATCTTGGCCTGGTCGCCGTTGAGATACATGCTCTGGAACACCGTGGCTTCGTTCATCGGATGGCCGTACTGGTAGGTCAGCAGCGTGGCCACCGCGGCCGAGCCGCAGCTGAAGTCGTATTGCTGCCGGATCGTGGATTTGAAGCGCGCTTCGCGAACGCTGGTGACCCTGACGTTGTAGGGTTCGCCTGACGGACCGTAGAAAAGCGTGTCTGCGGCGTGGGCACAGGGGGTGGCCCCCGCGACCAGAGCGAACGTTACAGACGCCAACAGTTTTCGCAGCAGCTTCATTATTTGAACTGGACGTTGAGGATCGTGGCGTTCTGGATCAGCACGTTGGAGCCGGAATTCTGGATTGCCGTAGGAATTCCAGAGGCGCTCGCGAACGCGCCATCCGCAATATTGTTCGCACCGGACAACACGTTGACCGCCGCGTTTTCAGCCACGGTGCCGTGCAAGCGCATGTCGTTGACAGTGACTTCCGAACCACCGCGGATATCATCTAGTTTAGTCACAGGTACAGCTTTCGCCACCCCGCCGAACAATGTGGTGTCGGCTGCGGCTGCAGGTTGCGTGTGAGCAACAGTCTCCTGCGGGACGCTTGCAACACTGCGTGCGGCTGCCATGGCCTGATCCAGCCCTGGCGGCTCTGCACTTGCCTGCAGTGCAGGGCAGGCAAGTAGGACCGTCGCAAACGCACTGACGGCAATGCGGACCGATTGCATGGTGTCATCCTCCCCAGGCCTCGTGCACGTACCCTGTCCCGGGCGGCACTAAGGCATATAGGCTTGCGTGGACGTGACAGGATCCGCGCGCCCGCACACAGGATGCGGGCGCCGGTCCTGCCGACATGGCATCGCGAAGTGCCGGCCCGCCCTCGCAAGTAGCTCAGGCAGGGCCGAGTCTGCGCGTATCAGGGGCCAGCGTTGACGTTGGCCTGCACGTTCACGCTCATCTGCGTCAGCGAGGCGGCGCCGCTGTTCTGGCTCGCCATCATGATGCCCGCCGCGGACTGACCGACGCTGGTCATCAGGTTGGACATGTTGAAGTCGCCTGTGGTGACGACGACGTATCCGCCAGCGCCGCCAGCGCCGCCGGCGCCGCCGTTGCCGACACCGCCAACGCCACCGGTACCGCCGGTGCCCGCACCGCCAGCGCCACCTGCACCGCCGGCGCCGCCGCTACCCGTGGTAGCGCTGCCGTTCGAGGCCGAGGTGCTGGCGCTGCCTGCGGATGCCGCACCACCAGCGCCACCGGCGCCGCCGGAAGCCGTCTGCGTGCCACCGGCACCGCCAGTGCCCGAGCCAGCGCCGCCAGTTGACGACGAGGCCGCGGTGTTCGTGCCGCCGGCGCCGCCGGTGCCGCTGCCCGCACCACCGGTCGCCGTAGCGCCGGAGCTTCCGGAACCGCCTGCGCCACCGGTAGCGCCCGCTCCGCCGCCCGTGCCAGAGCCCGCACCAGCCGTGTTGGTCCCGGCCGCGGCTGCACCGGCACCCGCGCCACCCGCACCGGCCGTGTCGCCACCGCTACCGTTGGCATTGCCGCCCGAACCGCCGGAACCGCCAGCCGCACCGGCCAGACCGCCAAGGGCGCCGCTGGCCCCCAGGGCATCACCGCCGATCGCACCGGCGCTGCCGCCACGGCCGCCTGCACCGAGCGAAGCGCTCAGAGCACCGCCACCCTTGCCATAGCCACTGCCACCGCTGGCGCCCGCAGCGCCTGCCGCGCTAAGCGCGCTGCCGCCCTTGCCATAGCCGTCGCCGCCATTGGCACCCCAGTTGGAGGCACGCCCGCCGTCGCCGCCATCGCCTGCCTTGGCCGAGCCGGCCTTGGCCCAACCAGCCGTGGCGCTGCCATTGGATGCGGAGGCGCTACCGCCCTCTGCACCGACCGCGCCGTTGCCGCCCGAACCACCTTGGCCAGTGCCACCGGCGCCGCCCGTGCCGCCCTTGCCACCGTAGCCGGTGCCGCCGTTGGCACTACCGGTGTTCGTGGCAACGTTGCCAATGCCATAGATGTTGTTGCCGCTCACGGTGCCATTCAGCTTGCTGACCGCAATTGCCGTGGTCTTGTTGAAGGAGCTGGCGATGCTGGACGATGCGGCGCCGCCAACAGCCGCCGCAGTCCCGATGCCGTCAGCCGAGGCCTTCAGGCGGTTGTCGGAATTGGTCTTGGTCTTCGTACTCGTCTTCGACTTCGTGACCGTGGTGGTCCGGGTGTCAGTGCTGCTGTCGGTGCTGTTGTCGTTCTTCTGGATGGCCTTCGAGTACTCGTTCGCCGCTGCGCCACTGCCGCTTTGCGTCGAGTTGGCTGTGGCGGTCTGGTTGTTGTCGCCACCACCCCGTACGCCGTCATTGTTGGTGGTCGGATTTGCCCATGCGGAACCCGCAAATGCCATGGCAATCGCCGACGCCAGTAAGGTCTTTTTCATTCCTAGCTCCCAGGAGTATTCACAGTGTCACTGCGGCTCAGCCTCCGGCCGGCGCTCAAGTCCGGAACGACGGCTGGAGGTTCAGGTCCGGCAACTGCCAAACCGACCACCCCTAGCGCATAATCGGTGCCAGCCTCGCCACGTGAGGCGGCAAACCCTTGTAATACAAGGCCTCGCCGGTGGCAGCCGGGGAACTTTCTGGCCGCTTGCGCCATCAATGCGACCCCGCTCGCTGTGCACGTCAAACGACATGTCACACCGCTGTGACAGCGCCCCCCCAAGCGGCTCAGGGGCTACGCCGGGGTTCTAAAAAAATCCATTGGATTTCAAAGGCTTACTGATAACGCTGGGAGTTGCCCGATGCGCCATGCCACGTATCGGGCCTGAAACACGATTCCCGGGGTGCCGCCTCCGTCTCCCGTGTGCGCTGCCCCACATAGGGGGGATGTCCGCTTTTCGCCGCCTGCTTCCGGTCATCCGCACGTTCAGCAGGTGGCGTGCCACCCCCGCTCCCGCGCAGTGCCACCGGCACGCGCATGACGCCGCCGTATGACCGGCCACCGGCTTGGCGCAATGCGGAGGTCATGGTGAAGCGGCGCGCGCGGACGTTGTATCCGAAGCGCCTCAGCCGCTATCCATGCTAGGCTCTATGTCTGATTTAAAGTACATTAGAGGCATTACAGACTTGTCATCTCTCTCCACAAGGGAAACCATGAGTGAAGCCGTCGTTCCCCTGTATCACCAGATTTACGTGGTACTGCGCCAGCAGATCGTCGAAGGACGCTTCGGCCAGGGTCCCCTGCCGGGAGAGATCGACCTGGCCAAGCAGTTCCACGCCTCGCGCGTGACCATGCGCCGCGTGTTCGACCGGCTGGTGCAGGAAGGCCTGGTGCGGCGCCATCGCGGGCTCGGCACCTTCGTCAACCCGCACCCCGTGCGTCCCGCGTCGGCTACCGAGGAACGCGGCACCAGCCTGCTCGACAACATCATCGACATGGGCCAGAAGACGTCGGTGAAGGTGATCTCGATCGACGAAGTCCACGCCACGCCCGACGTGGCCGAGTCGCTGGGGATCCAGCCGGGCGATCCCGTGGTCAAGATCGTGCGCGTGCGCCACTACCGCAACCGGCCGCTGTCGCATATCACCGTCTACCTGCCGGCGGACCTGGGCCGCCCGATCTCGCGCAAGGCGCTGGAGGAAACCCCCGTGCTGCGCCTGCTCGAAGCCGGTGGCGTCAAGCTGGGCCGTGCCAGCCAGGTGCTGTCAGCGCGCCTGGCGGACGTGGTGGTGGCGCCGCTGCTGGACGTACCGGTGGGCGGCGCGCTGCTGGCGGTGCGCCGCGTAGTGAAGGATCAAGGCGGGCGCCCGGTGCAGTTGCTGCTCGGCCAGTACCGCCCCGACCGCTACGAGTACCGCATGGAGCTGTCGCCCGCCGGCGTGGACAGCGCCAATGTCTGGGTGGAAAGCGAGACCCGTCCCGGCCTGCGCGACTGATCCCGTCCGCGCGCCGCGAGGCGAGGGATGCGGGGGACACCCGAGTCGGGCGATACTGCGCACTCCCGATCACATCAAGCGAGGAATCGTCATGCCTGTGTTCCGCCCGGTTTCATCCAGCCCGATCCGTCAGTCTCCGCCTGTGCCGGCTCGCCGCACCACGCTGCGACGGGTTGCCGCCATGGCCGCCTGCGGGCTGATCCTGCCACTTGCCGCCGCGGCGCAGGCGCAGGGCCAAGGCCAGAACCAGGTCGCCGGCGGCAAGCCGATCCGGATCCTGGTGGGCGCGCCCGCCGGCGGCACTACCGACACGCTGGCGCGCACCATCGCCCAGGAGATGTCGCAACTGCTGGAGCAGTCCGTGGTGGTCGAGAACCGGCCCGGCGCGGGCGGCAATATTGCCGCCGAGCTGGTCGCCAGGAGCGCGCCGGACGGCAGCACGCTGCTGATGAGCTTCACCAGCCACACCATCAACGCCACGCTGTACAAGAAACTGCCCTTCGACCCGGTGCAGGATTTCACGCCGGTCACGCTGGTCGCCACCGTGCCCAGCGTGCTGGTGGCCACGCCGAAGCTGCCTGCGAGTAACGTGCCCGAGCTGATCCGGCTGGCGCGCGCGGAGCCGGGCAAGCTGAATTTCGCCATCGGCTCGGTCGGCTCGTCGCTGCACATGGCCGGCGACATGTTCAAGATGATGACCGGCACCTATATCGTCAACATTCCATACAAGGGCACCGCGCCGGCGCTCACTGACGTGCTGGCCGGCCAGTGCGAGCTGATGTTCGCCAGCACGATCAACGTGCTGCCACACGTGCGCGCCGGCAAGCTCAAGGTGCTGGGCGTGACCAGCCCCGCGCCGATGCCGCAGTTCCCGGGCGCGGCGCCGATCGGCGCGACCGTCAAGGGCTTCGAGTCGAGCGCGTGGTTCGGCCTGTTCGGGCCGGCCGGCATGCCCGCGGAGGTCACGCAGGCGCTCTACCAGGCGGCGCGCAAGGGGCTGGAGTCACCCGGGGTGCGCAAGCGCCTGGAAAATGACGGTGCGCAGCCGGTGGGCATGGCGCCCGAGGCGTTTGCTGCCTTCGTCAAGCAAGACGTGAAGCGCTGGGCCTCGGTGGTCAAGTATTCGGGGGCATCGCCGGAATGAGCGTGCCTGCGGACTCGCCTTGCCCTGATGCAACGGCCAGGCCGGCGACGCTGGCCCAGAAGCTGGTCGCCCGCGCGGCCGGCCTGGACTATGCCGAGATCGGCACGGTGGCGATGTGCCAGGTCGACCTGGCGATGTCGCACGATTCCAGCGGCCCGCGGCGCGTCGCGCCGCTGTTGCAGGAGCTCGGCGTAGGCGTGTGGGATCCGTCGCGCTACGTCGTGGTGACCGATCACTTCGTGCCGGGCGGCGATGCCCAGGCCGAATCGATCCTGCGCTTCACCCGCGACTGGACGCGCCAGGCCGGCGCCGAGCTGATCGATGCCGAAGGCATCTGCCACGTGGTGCTGCCCGAACGCGGGCACGTGCTGCCGGGCCACCTGATCGTCGGCGGCGACAGCCACAGCCCGACCGGCGGTGCGTTCGGCGCCTACATGTTTGGCGTGGGCGCCACCGAGATGGCCGGCGTGCTCGCCACCGGCCAGATCTGGCTGCGCGTACCGCACACGATCCGGCTGGAATGGGATGGCGTACTCGCAACCGGGGTCTGCGCCAAGGACATCAACCTGTTCCTGTGCGCCACGCTCGGCCTGGGCGGCGGACGCTATGAAGCGCTCGAGTACACCGGCAGCGCCGTTGCCGCGCTGCCGATGCAGGAGCGCATGACGCTGGCCAACATGAGCGCTGAACTGGGCGCGCAGACCGGCCTGGTTGCCCCCGATGCGGTCACGCTGGACTGGCTGGCACAGGCCGGCGTGCCGGCGCAGGTGCTGGCACAGATCGACCTGTCGCACTGGCGCACCGACGCGCAGGCGCCGGTGCTGGCGCACCACCGCTTCGATGCCGCGGCGCTGGCGCCGCAGGTGGCCGCGCCGCATTCGCCGGCCAACAGTGCGCCGGTCGACCAGGCCGCCGGCGAGCCGGTGCAGATCGCCTACCTCGGCGCCTGCACCGGCGCCAAGCTGGAAGACCTGCGCATGGCCGCGCGTGTATTGCGCGGACGCCGGGTCGCGCCGGGCGTCACGCTGCAGGTGGCCGCCGCCTCGCGCCGCGACCAGCAGCAGGCCGAACGCGAAGGCACGCTCGCGATCCTGGCCGAGGCCGGCGCCAGCCTGCTGCCCAACGCCTGCGGCGCCTGCGCCGGCTATGGCGCCGCGCGCTTTCCCGCCGGCAGCAGCGCCATCGCCTCGACCGCCCGCAACTTTTCCGGCCGCATGGGCGATGCCGGCAGCGCGGTGTGGCTGGGCTCGCCGATGACCGTGGCCGCCAGCGCCGTCACCGGCCGCATTACCGACCCGCGCACCTTGCTGGCATAAAACCATAACGACCCGGCCTGACCGCGCGCCTGCGCCGGCGGGCCTGACCTCTTGCATGACTGCTCCTGCCGCCCCCAATCCGGCCCATACACCGGCCCATACACCGGCCCATACGCCGGCCCCCACCCCGGCCGGCCGCATCTGGCGTTTCGGCGACAACGTCGACACCGATGCCATGGCCCCCGCCGTGCTGATGAAATCGCCGCTGCCCGTGCTGGCGCGGCACTGCCTGGCATCGCTGCGCCCGGAGTTTCCGGGCAGCGTGCAGCCGGGCGATATGGTGGTAGCAGGCGCCAACTTCGGCATCGGCTCCTCGCGCGAACAGGCGCCCCAGGCGCTGCGCGAGCTCGGCGTGGGTGCCGTGGTGGCGCTGTCGTTCGGCGGGCTGTTCTACCGCAACGCGATCAACCTGGGACTGCCGGTGCTGGTGTGCGCGGAGGCCGGCCGGCTGGCCGACGGCGCGCGGGCGGCGCTGGACCTGGAAACGGCGCTGCTGCGCCTGGACGACGGCAGCACGGTGGCATGCGAGCCGATCCCCGATTTCCTGCGCGAGATCCTCGGCGCGGGCGGGCTGGTGCCGCATCTGAAGCGGCGCCTGGCCGCCCGGGCCTGACGCTTACGCTGACGCTGCCGCTGGCGCGTCAGCCCGCGCGCGTGGTGGCCGCCTGGCGCAGCAGCCCGAGCGCCTCGTCGTCGCTGGTCTGGGTGAAATCCAGGTAGAAGGAGCCGACCGCGCCGAAGTTGGGCGGCGTATTCAGGCAGATCACTTCGTCGGCCGCCGGCTCCAGGGTGGCCAGCCCTTCCTGCGCGCCGACCGGCGTGGCCGCGATCACCCGTGCGGCGCCGGCCATGCGCACGCCTTCCAGCGCGGCGCGCATGGTCGCGCCGGTGGCGACGCCGTCATCGACCACGATCACGGTACGCCCGGCCCGCGCCGGCAACGGCGCGCCGCCGCGGTAGCGCTGCTGGCGCCGGGCGATCTCATCAAGCTGGCGCCCGCGTTCGGCATCGAAGCTGCCGCTTTCCACCGCGCGGCGCGCCCAGGGATCGTCATTCACCACCGTATGCGGCCCGCCGCCGCCGGCATCGCCCTCGACCACGGCGCCCAGCGCCAGCTCCGGGTAGCCGGTGGCGCCGATCTTGCGCACCAGCAGCACGTCGAGCTGCGCACCGAGCGCGCGCGCCACCTCGAAGGCGACCGGCACGCCGCCGCGCGGCAGCGCCAGCACCAGCGCCGGCTGGCCGAGCTTGTCGGCGCCGAAGCCCAGTTCCGCCAGGCGGCGGCCGAGGTAATGGCCGGCTTCGCGGCGATCGGCAAAGCACGGTGGGACTGGCATGGCGCGCTCCCGGTTTGGCTGGCCGGCAGGTTCCGGCCGGGGCACCGAATGGTAGCCCTCCGGCCAATATAGACCTTGCCGCGGAAGGCGTCGGCGCAACCGGCGCGTCGCCTTCATCCGCGGTCAACGTCACGCAAACCGTTGCGATTGGACACGATTGCGCAACAGTGTGTTCAACGCAGGGGGGCTGATCCCGGCGCGCCGGCGCATTAGGATGGCTGCGTTGCCAATCGCCGGCCCGGCCGGCCTCGACGTACCGCAAAATGACTTCGCAAGCCCACGCCCAGCATCCTGCCCACCATCCCGCCCATCCCTCCGACGCCACGGAAGCCGCCAGCCTGAACGCGCCCGACATCCCCTTCGGCTCGCTCGAAGCCGCGGCGCTTGCCGAACTGCCATACACCTTCCGGCCGTCCGGCACCTGCACCCGCTACTACAACGAATACTTCGGCTGACGCGCCGCTAGCCGGCGTCCGGCGCCGCCGCGCCGGAACTCATGACACGCTCGCACAGTGCGGCCAGGCGCGCGGCCATGTCGCGCGCCGGGGCCGGCAGGTCCGGCTGCGCGTGCAGGCTCAGCTCGACGTCCGGCACTGCCGCCGGCCAGCCGCCGCCGTCCAGCACCTGGTGATGCGCCGTAGCCAGGCGCCGTGGCAGCAGCGTGATGCCGAGCCCGTCCGCCACCGCGGCCAGGATGCTGGCCAGGCTCGCGCTGACGAAGGCGATGCGCCAGCGCCGCCCGCCGGCGTCGAGCGCGTGCGTCATCTCGCCGCGGTACAGCCCGCCGGCGGGAAATGCCACCAATGGCACCGGATCGCGCGCCACCGCCGGTCGGCTGCGGCTGTCGATCCAGCACAGCGGCTCGGGCCAGCTGGCCGTGCCCGGCGCTTGCGCCACGCGCTGCTTGACCAGCACCAGGTCGAGCTCGCGGTCCTGGAAACGCTGCCACAGCTCGTGGCTCATACCGCTGGTCACTTCCAGGCGCACCCCGGGCCAGTCGTCGGCAAACCCGGCCAGCACCGGCGTCAGCGGCCGCGCGGCAAAATCCTCTGGCACACCGATGCGAATCTCGCCCTGCCCGGCGCTCTGGCGCAGCTGCCCGACCGCCTCGGCCATCAGCTGCTGCAGTCGGCGCGCATAGCCCAGCAGGCGCTCACCCTCCGGCGTCGTCACCACGTATCGCCCGCCACGGTCCAGCAGCACGCAGCCAAGCTGGTCTTCAAGCCGCCGCACCTGCTGACTGACGGTTGACTGGGTCAGGTGCACGCGCTGCGCTGCGCGGGTAAAGCTGCCGCTTTCCGCCACGGCGACAAAACTCTGCAACAGCACGGGATCGAGTCGGGGGTCCTGCATGGCCGGCCTTCCATTGGATTTTCCACTGCCAGCGATTTCATCATTTAATTTCCCAATCACCAAGCCCCCGCGTACAGTGGGCACCCTGCCAGTTGCCATGCCGCAAGTCTTGCGAGCGTGGACTCACTTATAAAAAATCCCTGTACAGAACATGACCACTCACCAGGAATTCATGCGAGAGGCGGTGCGCCTTGCCGCGGCCAACCGCGACCGCGGCGGGCGTCCCTTCGGTGCCATATTGGCCATCGACGGCAAGGGCGTGGCCACCGGCGTCAACGACATCGTGCACAGCCACGACCCGACCACCCACGCCGAAATGGAAGCGGTGCGGGCCGCGGCGCGCAAGCTCGGTCGTCCGGACCTGCGGGGCAGCGTGGTCTACGCCAGCGGCCACCCGTGCCCGATGTGCCTGGCCGCGATGACCATGGCGGGGGTCCAGGCGGTCTACTACGCCTTCGACAACAACGACGCCGCGCCCTACGGCTTGTCCAGCGAAGCCGCCTACCAGGCGCTGCGCCTGCCGCTGGATCCGCCGCCGCTGCCGCTGACGCGCGTGCCGGCAGACCTGTCCGCCGCCCAGCTCTACGGCCCCCGCGCCCCGCATACCCCGCGAGGCTGACATGGCGGACATGGCACGGGCGCCCGACCTCGCCGGCGCCGCGGCATGCACGCGCAGCAGCAGGGCACCGGCGCGCTGGCTGGTGCTGGCCGCCGTGGCAGGCATCGGCCTGAACCTGCGGCCGTTCCTGACGGCGGTGGGGCCGCTCGCGCCGACGATCCGCGCCGGCACCGGGCTTACGTACCAGGGCATGGCCTGGCTGACCTTGCTGCCGATGCTGCTGATGGGCGTGGGCGCGTTCTTCGGTCCCGCGCTGTGCGCCCGCCTGGGCGCGCGCAACGCGGTGCTGGGTGCGCTGGTGCTGCTGGGCGCGGGCTGCGCGCTGCGCCTCGGCGTGACCGACGGTGGCTGGCTGATCGGCTCGGCGGCGCTGTGCGGGCTGGGCGTGGCGGTGGTGCAGGCGGCCTGCCCCGGACTGGTCAAGCAGGAATTTCCCGGCCGCGTGGCCCCGGTAATGGGGCTGTACTCAGCCGCGCTGATGGGTGGCGGTGCGCTGGGCGCGCAACTCTCGCCCTACGTGACGGCGCTGTCCGGCAGCTGGCGCGAGGCGCTGGCGCTGTGGGCACTGCCGGCGCTGGCCGCGCTGGCGCTGGCCTGGGTGGCACTGCCGCGCGCGCATCGCAACAACCGGCTGCCGGACCACGCAGCGTCACGCAGCCAGCCCGCGGGCGCGGCGCGCACCCTGCTACGGCGGCCGCGCACATGGCTGCTGATGGGATGCTTCGGCGTGATGAATGGCGGCTATGCCTCGCTGGTGGCGTGGCTGGCGCCGTTCTACCAGGGCCATGGCTGGAGCGCACCTGCGAGCGGCGCGCTGGTGGCGCTGATGGCGGTGGCGCAGGCCGGCGCTGCGCTGCTGCTGCCGGCGCTGGCGGCCCGCCGCGTCGACCGGCGCGCGTGGATGGTGCTGGCGCTGGCGATGCAGGCGACCGGCTTTGCCGGGCTCGCGCTGTGGCCCGACGCGGCGCCGTATGCATGGGCCGCGATCGGTGGCGCCGGGCTGGGCGGCTGCTTCGCGCTGTACCTGGTGGTGGCGCTGGACCACCTGCCCGACCCGGACAGCGCCGGCGCGCTGAGCGCGCTGATGCAGGGCGGCGGCTTCCTGCTGGCGGCACTGGCGCCGTGGCTGACTGCGATGCTGCAAGCCCATACCGGCGGCTTTGCCGCGGGCTGGTGGTACCACCTCGGCTGCGCCGCGCTGGTGGGCGTGCTGACGCTGCGCCTGAACCCGGCCGGCTACTGCTCGGCCTATAGCGCGACCTACAGCGCGGCCTATGCCGCAGGGTCCGTCGAGCCCCGGTAGATATGTTGCCGGGCAGCAACCTGCCCGACATCTCGCTGCGCACCCGCTCCCCATGGGATCGGCTTCGCGCTGAACTCCATGCGGAAATCGATCGCGCTCACGATGCCGCCGCCCTGGCGGCAGGTCAGCGACTCAGCGCGGTTTCGACCGTGGCCGTGGCATCCGGCGCCTCCAGCTCCTGGGGCAGCGAGAACAGCGCCGCGGCGGGCGGCGACAGCCCCTGCAAAAACTGCAAGGCAAGCACAATGAGCATGATTGGCATGGCGCCTCCTTCCAGCACACGTGACAGATTCCGCTTCCCGGCACGACCGTCTGGCACTCCGCGAGGTGCAAGCTTCATGCCATTGGCGCAGTACCCGTGGTGGCCGTACTGGCATCCCGCACGCACCGTACGAAGCCCGCCCGGCACGCAGCGCGAGCCATGCTGAAGCATGCTGCACCGGCTCGGCCCCTCTTGCAAAGACTCAGCAAGGACTCAGCATTGCCACCGGCCGTACCCGTTTCTGCGTCACCGCGGCAATGCACCCGCCGCCAGAACGGAACGCTGGCGGCCCCTCGGCGCCCACGTTTGCTTGCGAGATCTATTTCCGATGTAACGTCACATTACGCCATCCGTGGGATTGCTGCACCCTTCGCCAGTGCCGCTCCCGCGTCCGGCACGTCTTGCCGCGCAAGGCTCCGCAGCCATCGCCAGGCACCGTGCGCCCGATCCCGCGCGGTTCGGCGCCATGTGAGACAGCCTTACAAGTGCAAGCACGCAGCGAGGAGGCCGGTCGCTACATTGAAGCCGTGTCCAACGCGATCCCGCCAGGAGCCCAGAAATGAAACGAGCCCTTTCCCTGGTCGTGCTGCTGTCCACCACGGCCGCGCTGCTTTCCGCCTGCATCGTCGTGCCGCCGCGCGGCGGCCCGCCGCCCCGCCACCACCATCACTACGACCGGTATTGATCCTTGGGTTGATCCCCGGATTGATGATTGATTGCCTGACAACGACCGCCCACAAGGAGTCATCCCATGAAACGCCAGCTCATGCTTGCCGCAGCCGTCCTCGCCACGGGCGGCGCCTTCGGACTCATCGCCCCCGCCGAAGCCCATCCCACCGCCGTGGCCCACGGCTATGGCCATCCGCCGCCGCCGCGCTACGAGCCGCATCCCGCCGCGCGCCGTGGCCAGGTCTGGGTGCCCGGCCACTGGGTCGGCGCGCGCGGCCGCTACGACTGGCGCCCCGGCTACTGGCAGGCGCAGCGCCCGGGCTACCGCTTCGTGCCCGACCGCTGGGTGCGCGGACCGCAGGGCTGGGTCATGCGTCCCGGCCACTGGAGCCGCTGACGGACTGGGTCCCGATACCGGCTTGCCACCCTGCCGGAAGCAGTCGGTGGCAAGCCGGGTGCAGACCTGCGCGGTGGCCCTCCCAGGTCTCATGCCGAGGGTGTAGTCACGGCTCATCCAGAAGCACTAGTCCATGCGCCCGAGCGCGTAATAAATCGCGCAGATATATTACGAAACGCGGTATCCAGTTGCCGTTTCATAATTGCGCCACCTGCATGCGCCATATATTCCGTACACCCCACTATAGGGTTAGCAACCGCTCTCATAAGGGCTTCGGAAAATGCGATCTGTTTCAGCGTTGCAACCATATTAAATCCAGGTGTCACATCGTTGAAACTGCTGAAACCCAGAGCCGGGGCGGCGTTTGCGGAACCTGGGATGGCGCATTCGGGTGAATTCTTAAAGGATTATGACGAGCCTGTCATTCCAACCCTGTCTCGTCCCAATTCAGCTCGCTTGCAATCCACCCAACCAGCCCATAAGATGAATTTAAGCCGATTTAGGAGCGAGAATCTTTCGGGTTCGGGTTCGGGTCAACCATCCAGCCATCGACAAGTTCCATCCAGAAGAACGGGACTGCCGGGGCATGGAAGCATGGGGGTCACACACGCGCTCAGACACCATGGTGGCTGAGGTCCTGCACTGCCCTCCATACGCAAAGCGCCCCGCAGTCCGCTCCCGAGTAACGGGGAGTGAAGTCAATGAACGCGTTGCTGATCGAGGAGCATCCGCTGCTCCGGCTCGGGCTGTTGCAGATGCTCGAGAACATCCAGGAATCCGCCCAGGTGGCAGCCATTGCGCCAGCGGATATCGCCAGGCTGGATAGCCGGCACCACCATGCAGACCTGCTCGTGTTCGGCATGCCCGCCGAATCCGGCCCGGGCTGGGTACAACTCGAACAGGCCCAGGCCGTGCTGCAGCCGCAGCGCGTGCTGATCCTGGCCGACGTACTGCCCTTGCACGTGCCCAATCCGGAAAGCGCTCGCGGCGTGTGCGGCTGCCTGCCGAAAACAGCTTCGCTGGCGGTGATCGAGGCGGCCATCCGCCTGGCCATATCTGGGGTGCAGGGCCTGCTGTTCTCGGCCGAGACCGGGACCACGCCTTCCGCCTCGCGTTCGGCCTTTCCGGCGGTGCAGTCGCTTGCCTCTGCCGCGCCGCTGCCTTTGCCGGCGGCCATGCCCACCGACTCGCTCTCGCTCGCCTCATGCGCCAGCGCGCAGCGCAGCACGCCGCGCGCTAGCGTGGCGGTGCGCGACCTGACCGACCTGAGGCCGGGCCAGCCGTTGCCCGCGCCAGCTGCCGCCAGCCCCGTGCCGATCGCCGAGGAAGAGCCGAGCTACGGCGAAGCGGAAATGCTCAAGATCACGCCGCGCCAGTACGAAGTGCTGGTGCTGCTGGCACGCGGCTACCCGATCAAGACGGTCAGCCGCATGCTGAATATCTCGGTGGCCACGGTGAAGAGCCACGCCTGCACGCTGTACCAGCGGCTCAAGGTGCGCAACAAGGGCGAAGCGGTCTACGCCGCCCTGCAGCGCGGCGCGACGCTGGAGTGGGTCAGCGGCGACGAACGTTTTTCGCGCGACAGCAGCGCGCGCCCGCTAGTCGCATCCCGCGGTGGCGACGCCGCATTCCAGGCCACCAGCACGGCGCTGTAGCGCCAGACTCTGCGCCGTACCCGCGCTAGACGGGCCGGCGCAGTGCCTGGATCTGAGAATCACCAGGGGGGTCAAACATGCCGGCACGCACTTTCCTGCCGACCTTTTCGGTGTGTGTCGCCACGTGCGACCAACCTGAAAGCCTGCGGCACACGCTGCAATCCGTAGCCGATTCCACCATGCCGCCGCATCAGCTGATCGTCACGGACGACAGTCACGGCTACGACACGCGCGAAATGATGCGCCACGACTATCCGGACATCACCTATCTGGAAGGTCCGCGCCGCACCAGGGCCGCAAACCGCAACCGTATATTGCCCGTTGCCACCGGTTCGCACGTGCTGTTCCTGGACGACCGCACACGGCTGGGACCAACCTTCCTGCAGCAGATGGCCGACTGCCTGGCCGACGACTACATGCACCGCACTGCATCGGGCTGCGCCACACCGCTGATCGTGACGGGCACGGACATGTGCCAGGGACAGCGCGGCAAGCCGCGCAAGGCAGCCTTTCTGGGCTACCCGTCTCTGGACTACAGCCATGGCGAGCGGCTGTGCTCAGTGGTGCTCCACAGCACCGTGTTCCCGCGCGCGTTGTTCGACCATGTCCGCTTCTGCGAGCAGCTCGCGGCGGGCTACGAGGACTGCGAGTTAGTCGGCCGCGCGGTGTACGAGTTCGGCCACCGCATCGCGCTGGTACCAAGCGCGGTCAATCAGTACACGGTCTCCGTCGGCCATGACGATGACACCGAGCCGGCCAGCGCAGCCTCGCGCCTGTACGTGACCTATCGCCGCTACGGGCGCAGCCAGCATCGCCCGGTCAGGGCGGCGCTGTTCCTGGCGGTGGCGCTGCCACATATGCTGGCGCGCAATGTGCGCCACGCAGGCTGGCATGGCACGACGCCGGCATGGGACACGACACGGAAATTGTGGGCGCTGCTGCGCGCCGACCGGCAGCCGCAGGCGCGCGGCGCAGCAGCCGGCACGAGACTGCCGGGATCCATGGCCTGAGTGGCGCCCCGCAAGGGCGGCCAGCGTACCCGTTTCTGCGCCCCCTGCTTCAGGATCAAACTAGCGCCGGTACGCCGGAAAGTATCCGCGCAGGTCCGCCAACTCCTGCTCGCCGGCCTTGCCACCGCCGCACAACGCGGCGTAGCGCTTGGGATCGACAATCAGGCGCTGGGTGCGGAACATCCGGGTGTCAGGCGAGAAGCCTCGCTTGAAGCGAAGCAACGAATCCTGCTCCCCGTTGCTCCCACGCCCCCCGCCCAGGTTCAGCACGCGATATCCGTGCTCGCGGCCCCATTGCCGCTGCGCGTGAATAAGGAGTTTCAGCGGCTGGCGATTCAGGCTGCGATCGTCGGCGCCATACAGGTGACCCTGCAAGATGCCGGACGACGGCGCCACGGTAAGCAGCGCTGCGGCGATGGGCACGCCAGCCTCCTCGGCGACGAACAGCTTCAGCAGGGCTCCGAGTTCACGGCGCAGTGTGTGGTAGTAGCGCTCGTCAAAGTAATAGAAAGCCGGCGCCCCCAGCCGCCGCATCGACGCGTTGTACATGGCGAGGAAGCTCCCCAGCGCGCCAAAGGACTCGTCGATGCGCACGGTGACACCGGCGCGCATGGCCCTGTTGATATCACTGCGGTGACCATGCGCGGTGTCGCGCCAGTGCGCGGCCTCGCTCTTGGTCAGATCAATCGTGACCGTGGGGCCTTGATCCACCACCTCGCCGACGGCGCTGTTCCAGCTTGAATTGAGGAGTGGATGCAAGCGGATAAACCAGGACACGCAGCCATCGGCGCGCAACATGGCAATAGCCTCGCGCAGTGCCGCATCAGCAAAGTCCTGGCCGGCGCCCGCGCTCAGGAGCGGCCCGCCGTAGCCATAGGGCGAGACGGCATCCCACTCCCGACAGCTAATGGCGCGCCTTACCAGCGGCAGCAGCAACTCGGCATCACCGTCGCGGGCATACAGTGCCCTTGCGCTGCCACGGTCGCCGAACTCCGCCGCACGCGCCCAGCCGGGCATGTGGTAGCAGTCGTGACAGCGGCGCCGCAGCGCCTCACCCCAGGCCGGGTCAGATGGAGCGAGCAGCCGGATCTTCATGACGTCACAGGTTGCGGTTCAGGCTGTCTGGCTGTCTGCACAGTTTGTCCTCCCACGCGAAAAAAATGCCGAACCTGGCAGCCGCACGCAACAGAGCAGCGACAGGGCCTAACGGCACAAGCCATCGCAGCGCACCGCGCGACGCATCGCCCGCGGACGGCACCAGCGCGAGGGGCAACAGCCCCCACGGTGTCCAGCCGGATCAGCGTTGGACAATGCATCATCGCTGCATGGCGCCTGCGCAATCCCGAGCCGGATCGCGCATCACCACGCCTTCCACGTCCTGCCTTGCTCCCGTCGGCAGGGTTGCCCGAAGGACTACCTCGCGCACCACCCGCGCAGCCAGGTCGATCTCGGCCTCGGTCAGGGTGGGATGTACCAGCAGCATCAGGCTGCATTCACCCAGCAATCGGGCATTGGGCAACCGGCACGGTGGACGCCAGCCAGTGCCATCGAACGCCTTCTCGAGATAAGCCTCCGAGCAGCCGCCCACATAGCAGGGCACCCCAGCTGCCTGGATCTCGGCCACGATGCGGTCACGGCTCCAGCCTTCCCTGAGCAACTCCGGGCGGACGAATGCATAAAACTTGTACCATGCAGCTCGGGCATCAGGCGGGCAGGCGGGCAGCCAGACTGCAGCGCATTGCCGAAGCGCGCCGGCAATGACCTCTGCATTGGCAGTGCGCTGCGCCGTCCATTGCGTCATGCGCGCAAGCTGTATGCGCCCGATCACCGCCTGCATTTCCAGCATGCGCCAGTTAGTACCGAAGGATTCATGCAACCACCGGAATCCCGGGGGATGCTGGCGCCCATATACCGCATCCCAGTTCTTGCCATGATCCTTGTACGACCACATGCGGAGCCAGAGGTCTCTTGCGCTGGTCGTCACCATCCCGCCCTCGCCGCCAGTGGTCATGATCTTGTCCTGGCAGAAGGACCAGGCGCCCACATCTCCAATTGCGCCAACCGAGCGCCCTTTGTAGCGCGCGCCGTGCGCCTGCGCGCAATCCTCGATCACCTTGATGCCGTGCTCGCGCGCCAACGCCATGATCGGGTCCATGTCGCAGGGTATGCCGGCCAGGTGCACGCAGATGATGGCTCGTGTCCTTGGCGTCAGCACCTTGCCGATCGTCGCCGCGGACAGATTGCCACTAGCAAGCTCGACATCGGCAAAGACTGGCGTTGCTCCCGCATTCACCACGCATGAAATGCTGGCGATAAACGTTCGTGGCGTGACCACGACCTCGTCGCCTGGGCCGATGCCTAGCGCCTTCAACGCGACGTCGAGCGCAAGCGTCCCGTTTCCCAGCGCAATCGCATGCGGCGTCCCCACCCAACTGGCAAACTCCTCCTCGAACTTCCGGCATTCGTCGCCTGTCCAGTAGTTCACACGATTCGACAACAGCACCTTCTGCACGGCAGCCGCCTCGTCGGCGGTGAAACTTGGCCAGGGAGAAAAGCTGGAATCCAGCATGGTCGTCCACCTCAGCAATGGAAGTCGGAGCGGGTGCTGCCGCGCAAGCCAGGCGTCATTTGAGCACCCGATGGAATGCAATCATCTAACCAGACTTGCATCGGCACGTGAAGGCCACCATGTGGACTAGGACAGTCAGATGAGGCGCCATGGTGCAGACGCGCGCCGGCGTCCATTGCGTACGCAAGCCCACGTTGCGATGTTGCAAGAGACGCGCCAGCAACAATAATTGCTTCAGTCTGGAATGGTGCCGGAGCACCCAGTCATGCTGACGGGCTGACGGGCTAACGGGCCAACGGCAAATCGAAAGCCATTGACAGAAGAAGCCTCAAGACAATGCAGAACCGTGTGCAGCCATTCCTGTCCGCTCCGCCAGTAGGGCATCCTTGTCGCAGCCTGGTCGCCACCGGGTCCCTGCACCCCGCGGTGCATGGAGGTTCCGGCAAATGACCAGACTACTTTCGCGCTGGCTGCTTGCGCTGCCCCGACGCCGCAAGGTCGCGCTCATGGTATCGGCCGACCTGCTTGCGCTGCCGATGTGCTTTGCTTTCGCATTGTTCCTGCGCGTCGGCAATCTCGAGTTGCTGGCTCAGTACGGCATCACACCGCCGCTGATCATTGCGGCCTGCACGATTCCCGTGTTCTCGCTCAGCGGCCTGTATCGGACCGTCGTGAGGTATTTCGACCTGAAAGTACTTTGGACGACTGGCACCAGCCTGGCCTGCATCATCGGGATCACCTATGCGCTGTCGTTCCTCGTGCACCTCGACCGGCTGCCTCGCACCGGTCTGCTGATCTACTGGTTCATCGCTTTCTCCTATGTCGTCATCTCCCGCTTTGTTGCGCGTGCATTGCTGACGCGCTCGCTCCAGTCCCGGCAGGTGCAGAGCGAGCCAGCGCCTCTGCGCGTGGCAATATTTGGCGCCGGCGAGGCCGGCTTCCAACTCGCCATCGCCATGCGATCCAGCCTGCGTCACAAGGCTGTCTGCTTCTTTGATGACGACTTCGCGCTCGAGGGAAAGATCTTTGCCGACCTCCCCGTCCATCACAGCAACCAGATGCGCTCGCAGATCCAGAAGTACGCGATCAATGAAGTCGTGCTGGCCGTGCCGACCCTGCCCATGGCGCGCCGCCGCCAAATTGTGGAGAAATTGCACCACTATGCGGTCAGCGTGCGCACAGTGCCCACCCTGCTCGAACTGGTCGACCGACAGATCACAGTGCAGTCCATCCGTGACATCAGCGTGGAAGACTTGCTGGGCCGCGACATCGTCCCCCCGCGTGAAGACCTGTTCGCCAAGTGCACGCTACGCAAGACGGTAATGGTCACCGGCGCGGGTGGTTCCATCGGCAGGGAGCTATGCCGTCAGATCGCCACGCAGGGACCGCAGCGACTGATCCTGTTCGACCACTCCGAATATGCCCTCTACGCGATCGCAGAGGAGTTGCGGCAGCGCTATCCTGAACTGCAGATCGATGCCCGGATCGGCTCCGTCTGCGATTCCACCGCAGTGTCCGCGGCACTGCGCGGCCAACAGGTCGACACCCTCTATCACGCCGCGGCTTACAAGCATGTGCCTCTGGTCGAAGTGAACATGCCGGAGGGCATTCGCAACAATGTGTTGGGTTCCCAGACGGTCGCCGACCTGGCGGATCATTTCGGCGTTCAGACCTGCGTGCTGATTTCCACCGACAAGGCGGTCCGGCCTACCAATGTCATGGGCGCAAGCAAACGGATTGCAGAACTCGTTTTCCAGGCTGCCGCCGCCCGCCCCAATACGAGAACTACGTTCTCGATGGTGCGCTTTGGCAATGTATTGGGCTCATCCGGGTCGGTGGTGCCGCTGTTCCGCAAGCAGATCCGCGCGGGCGGGCCCATCACAATTACGCATCCGGATGTCATTCGCTTCTTCATGCTGATTCCCGAAGCGGCGCAGCTGGTAATACAGGCTGGCGCGATGGCCAAGGGTGGCGAAGTATTCGTGCTCGACATGGGCAAGCCGGTCCGCATCATCGACCTTGCCCGCACGATGATCGAGATGTCCGGACTGGTGGAAAGGACGCGCAAGAACCCTGCCGGCGACATCGAGATCAAAGTCGTAGGGCTGCGCCCGGGCGAGAAGCTTTTTGAAGAGCTCCTGATCGGTGGCGAGGTGACGGCCAGTGGGCACGAGCGCATCATGTGCTCGAACGAACCGTTCCTCGAAGCCGCAGAGCTGAATGCGAAGATCCAGCGCCTGTTCGTAGCCTGCGACACCCGCGACGAGCTGGAGATCCAGATCGCCGTACAGAGCCTGGTTTCCGAGTACACCCCCTACAGCTCTCTGGATTCGCCCGCCCGCAAGGTGCTGGCACCCACACCGCCGCCGTTGCGTGGCGTTGCATCGCGCCGGCCCCCGTCCCCGGAAATCGGCGTGGACCTGCCGCCGGCAACATTGTCCAATCCGGGCGAGGCCAGCTGAAGGCGGCCGGCCACGTGCCCGTGACGACGGCGCAGTAACCCGATTGCCGAGCGAGGTCCTGCACGACCTCGTGTGGCTCGGCACAGCTGAGCGCACGCCTGGTCCGAGGATCAGGGCTCCGAGCGTTCCGAGCGTTCCGAGCGTTCCGAGCGTTCCGAGCGTTCCGAGCGTTCCGAGCGTTCCGAGGGCCAGGCAGGGCGGTGCTTCGCGGGTCTGGCATGCAAGGCGCACGCGCCGGCCGTCAAGTCTGCCCGCGGCTATCCGTGCTTAGTGGAGAACGCACGCGACATCGTCGGCCTGCGACGCGCCGGACATCATCCGTCATGCCGCCAAGACGCTGTTCGCCGCACCTGTCGAAGATCCGGTACGGCGCCCGATGGAAAAAGCCAGGGATTTCCGACGCTATTTCGCCTTGTTGCCGGAGACTTGAAGCATGGTTTGCCCATGCAAGCGGCTTCCACTGTTTTCCTTGTCCGGTTCCGGCCCGACAGCCGGCGGTTGGACATGATGATCCGCGTCCTGTTTGAAGCGTCCGAGAATGTGCCGTGCCAGGTGTGGTGCCGCATACTTCGCGCCATAGACGAAACGCAGTGCCGGCCCGAAGCTCAGCGCAGCCGCGGGTCCAACCACGTACAGGTCGCGTAGATTGGTTTCGAAATTGCGCGTCAGGCTTGGCGCGCCACAAACGAGTGAGAGCGAGTCCTGAAGTTCCTGGGAGAGGAAGGAATGCCTGGTCAAATCAATCTTGAACCCTGTGGCCAGAACAACATGATCGGCACTGATTCGGGACACTTTATTCGCAGTCGAGACCTGCAGGACTACCTGACCGTCCCTGAGTTCGGCATCCCTGATTTCGGTCTGGGTCCGGATATCAATCTTGCCCTCCACGCGATCGCGCAGCCACGACGCGCCAGACGGTGCCCAACCCGTGTCGAGCAACCTCTGGCGGCGCTGGAGATCCAGCATGTGGAAGAAAGCGGGGTGCTCGGACAACAGGAAGGACATCAAAAGCGCACTTGGACTATTGGAATCCCAACCACGTCCCAAGCCGATCCGCCCTTGGAGCAGCCTTCTGACACCACCGCGGGAGGTACGCGACTCCCTGCTCCAGTTGACCTCGCCGCGCACAAGCAGCCGAACCCGAGCTCCGAGTTCGCCAAAAAGCGCGGCAAGCCCGATTGCCGACTGCCCCCCCCCGACAACAACGATACGCTTGCCTTTCGCCCATGCCAGGCTTCCGATTTCGCCGGAGTGGACCACGTAAGGCTTCGGCATGGCCTGCAGTGCCGCGGGCACCTGCGCGAATCCTTTCAGGCCCAGGGCGACGACCACGCGCCGCGCCGCCATGGCGCTGCCATCGCTCAGAAGCAGCCGGTAGAGCCCCTCCTTGCGGTGCATGTCAATAACGTCCACCGGACGCACATGACTGACCAGTCGCGACTGGAACCACAGCCCATAGTCCACGAAGAGTTCCAGCGGCACGCGCATTCCAACCTGTCGGTACGGGACGCGGTTACGACGGCAATATTCTTCCAGCGTATAGCCTTTCCACGGCGCGTAGAGGTTCGAGGCAAACGGTTCAGAGCGCAAGAGCATCCCCGGCGGCATGAAATTTCTCCAGGCATGCATTGGTTCCCCGAGAATCTGATTGGGCACGCCGGCCTTGCTCAGATAGGCCGAAACCGACAGACCATAGGGGCCGGCCCCGACAATAACCGTATCCGTGGACGAGATCATTATTGCTCTTCCCTTTGAGTTTTCCTGGCGCCTGCGAAGGCGCGCCGTCCGGACCAGCGTGGCCTGCCATGCAGCCGTCGTCGGTTGCATCGGTCACGCGCCCAGTCAGATTAAAGGCAGTCTGAAACCTGCCTTAAGTGGCATCGGTACGGACCCGCACACTCCTTTTCGATCACAGCGGCGCCCCGGCTTGGGCATGTTGCAGCAGAACGTGGCCTCAACCACATTTGCTGCTTCACACAACGACCCGATTTTGGTGAGATAGGGATCCAGAGCGGAAATTCGGAATCCGTCGGACGGCGGCAATGGACTCCTCTGCGTGACAGACTGGACGGATCGATCATGAAGCGCTTGTTTGACATAGTGTTCGCCTCCCTGGCATTGCTTGTGCTGGCAATACCGCTGCTGCTCCTGGCAGGTGCCGTGCGCTGGAAGCTAGGCAGCCCGGTGCTGTTTCGCCCGACGCGCGCGGGCCTGGACGGCAGGCCATTTCAAGTCGTGAAGTTCCGAACCATGACGGATGAGCGAGGCCCTGACGGCAATCTCCTGCCGGACAACGACAGGCTCACGCCGTTCGGCAGATTTCTGCGCCGCGCCAGCCTCGATGAGCTACCCCAGTTCTGGTGCGTTCTGCTGGGGAACATGAGTGTCATTGGCCCACGCCCGCTGCCAATGAAGTATTTGCCGTGTTACTCACCCGACCAGGCTCGCCGTCTTCTGGTCCGTCCCGGCATATCCGGGTGGGCACAGGTGAACGGGCGGAACACTCTGACCTGGGAAGAGAAATTTCGCCTGGACACCTGGTACGTAGACCACCACTCTTTCTGGCTGGATCTGAAGATCCTGTTGCGCACGGTAGGCACCGTTGTTGGCCACCAGGGCATCAACGCAGCAGGCGACCTCGAGGTACCGACGTTCACAGGCAGTCCCGGTGTTCAGCATGCGGCGAGCGTGCCCCGGCCCGCTGCGAACGAAGACGTTCCGATTCACATCGCATGACGAATCTTCTCGTGCTGAATGTCGCATTCCCGCCCGCGGTACGAGAGGCGTGTCGCCACTTCGTGAATTTGCGCACATATCACGCTGCTTTCGGGCAGGCCATTCTGATTAGATGGCATATGTCAGACATTGAGCGCGGGCATCGTGCGCAGAAGGCTTCCGCGCGGTCGGCAAGCCCGTGACTCAAGGCAGTAGAAAACAAGTGCCGGTGTCCCGGCACTAATCCAACGAAAACGGCCGAAGGCCTGCATGACGTGGCCTGCCGGGCTGCGACAGGGTCAATGTGACTGGAATGCCATTGGGGTGAACATGAACGTTCTGCTGACGTGCATAGGTAGAAGACGCTACCTGGCGGAGTATTTCAAGTCGGAGCTGAATGGGACCGGTCTGGTGCTTGGAGTGGACATGAATGGCGGCGCGCCGGCTGCGAGCGCGTGCGACAGGTTTTTTCTGGCGCCCGGGCTTGATGCGGATAACTACATCGACTTCCTGCTCAACCTGTGCAGCGAGCATCGGGTCTCCGCCATCCTGTCCCTGAATGACCTGGAACTTCCGCTCCTTGCAGCGAACGCACAACGGTTTCGCGAGATCGGAACGATACCGGTGATCTCGTCGACAGAGGTGGTGAATCTGTGCGCGGACAAGCTCCTGACCGCGCAGTTTGCCGAATCAATCGGAGTATCCACGCCGCGCAGCTATGCCACGCTGGAGAGTGCCGAAGATGCAATTTCTGCGGGAACGGAAATTTTCCCGCTGGTGGTCAAACCCCGCTGGGGCAGCGCAGGTTTTGGCATATTGTTCGTGGAGAACCTGGACGAGCTTCGCTTCGCCTATGCCTATTGCCTGCGGATGTGCCGGAAATCGGCTTTTGCGAGGCTGGGACAGCCAGATGCGGCGGTGCTGGTCCAGGAATTGATCTCGGGCCAGGAGTACGGACTCGATATCTTCAACGACCTTGAAGCGAGGCCGGTCGGATTTGCCGTGCGCAAGAAGCTGTCGATGCGCGCGGGAGAGACCGATCGCGCGATCACTGTCGAAAGCGAGCCTTTCGACGACATCGCCACGCGCATCGGCCATGAATTGGGGCATATCGGCAATGTCGACTGCGATGTGATCGAGCGCGAAGGACGCCAGTATCTCCTGGAGCTGAATCCAAGATTTGGAGGCGGCTACCCCTTTACCCATCTGGCGGGAGCCAATCTGGTAAGAGTGCTGCTGAATTGCGTGCGCGGGCAGCACGGCCAGAATGTCCGCTATCAGGCCGGCATCGAACTGTTCAAGTGCGCCTACCTGGCCAGAGTCGGCGAACTGGCGGAGCAGCATGTTGCCATGGAAGCATCAGCCGGCTAACGGCATGGAAGGGATCGATGAACAGCGCGAACGTGATTGCCAGTGCCGCGACGGACCTGGTCCAGCCGACTTCCGACTCCAGCCGTCAAGGGGACGCTGACCATGCTCCAGCGGCGGGTGGAGCCACTGCTCCCGTCAGGCAGATCGCTGACACGGAGGTTGCGGGTGACGCGGCACAAGCCCGCTACCGCCAGCTCTGCAATACTGCTGCGAATATTCCGCTATTTAGTCAGGCGTGGTGGCTGGACGCCACCGCCGGCCCCGGGAACTGGAGCGCAGCGCTGGTCGAGCGCGGCGGTCAGATAGTGGCAAGCCTGCCCTACGCCCCCCGGCGCATGTACGGATTTTCAGTCATTGCCCAGCCGGCACTGGCCAAGATGTCCGGACCGTGGCTGGCCCCGATGGATGGCAAGCCGCCGAGAGTGCTGGGCCAGCAGAAGGAGTTGATGGACGATCTGATCGGGCAGCTGCCGCCTTTTGACCATTTCCAGCAGCACTGGGATCCCGGCCAAACCAATTGGCTGCCCTTTGCCTGGAAGGGGTTCCGCCAGACCACCAAGTACACCTACGTACTCGATGACCTGTCGGATCCGGAAGCGCTCTGGAATGGCATGCAGCCCAACATCCGGGCTGAAATCCGCAAGGCGGGCTCGCGCCATGGTCTTCAGGTGCGCGACGACCTTGGTATCGAGGAGTTCATCAAGCTGAACAGGCAGGTCTTCTCCCGGCAAGGCATGGCGCTACCCTACACGGACGACTACGTGCGCCGCCTTGACGCCGCGTGTGCGGCGCGAGGGGCACGCAGGATCTTCATTGCCGTGGATAAGGAAGGCCGTCGTCATGCCGGCGTCTATCTGGTCTGGGACGGGCGAGTCGCCTATTACCTGATGGGAGGCTCAGATCCGGTGCTCCGGACCAGTGGGGCGGCCAGCTTGTGCATGTGGGAAGCAATCCGCTTCTCCTCGGGCGTGGCGCGCACGTTTGACTTCGAAGGGTCGATGCTGGAGCCGGTCGAGCGCTTTTTCAGGGCATTCGGCGCCAGGCAGCAGCCTTATTTCTTTATTCAGAAGACCCCCTCGCGCATCCTGCTGACATACCTGTTCCTGCGTTCGCTCCGCAATCCCTGAGGTATTGCTATTGCTTGTCGTGGCAGTGCCTATTGCGTCGACGCGCGTTGCTTTCAGGTCGCGCCGATTCGTAGCGGTTGCGCGTGGATTCGCGGCAGCTCCGATCCTCCATTGCTCGCATTCCGGGAATGCCACCTTGCCAGCATCCGTGCGGTTTCGCACATTGCTGGCCTGTCGCGCACCGCATGCGCGATGGTGGTACGGCCTCAGTCGAATGGACGATACCCGTTGGAACGATGTTTCCTTCAATTGCCAATCGCTAGTCTGATGACTCCCCGGCACGCCGCGACAAGTAGCGGCCCGGGAACCCGCCCTCCCGGCAGATCGCAGGTGCAAGTGCAGCAATGTGTGTGGGCGACAACAATGCCCACATATCTGGAGGTCGGGGAATTTCTACAATCGGAGCACGGTTCATCGGTTCAGCGCTGTCACCTCGCAAGTCAGTCCGACTCGATCGGCTTCAACCACAAACCTTCTGATTCCATCATGTCGAGCCCAATCGCCAAAGATCTCATCGAACGGATCAAGAACAGGGAGTCCATTATCGGCATCGTCGGCCTGGGCTATGTCGGGCTGCCCTTGATGTTGCGCTACTGCGCAATCGGGTTCCGTGTGTTGGGTATCGACATCGACGAGAGCAAGGTTGCCAGGCTCAACGCCGGCCTGAGCTATATCGAGCATATTCCCGCACGCAGCATCGCCCGTGCCCGCGAGACCGGGTTCGAGGCCACCACGGATTTCGAGCGTGCCGGAGAGTGCGATGCCATCATCCTGTGCGTGCCGACGCCGCTCAACAAGCATCGCGAACCCGACATGAGCTTTGTCATCAGCACCGCGGACGCCATCAAGAAGTACCTGCGCGCCGGACAGGTGGTGTCGCTGGAAAGCACTACCTATCCCGGCACGACCGAGGAGGAACTGCTGCCTCGCATGCAGGAAGGGGGGCTGGAGGTGGGCGGCGACATCTTCCTGGTCTATTCGCCGGAGCGCGAAGACCCGGGCAATGGCAAATTCGAAACGCGCAGCATTCCCAAGATCGTCGGTGGCCAGACGCCGGTCTGCCGCGAGGTCGGTATGGCGCTGTACGAAGTGGCGATCGACCGCGTGGTGCCGGTCAGCTCGACCAAGGCCGCCGAGATGACCAAGCTGCTCGAGAACATCCATCGTGCCGTGAACATCGGCCTGGTCAACGAAATGAAGATTGTGGCCACGCGGATGGGCATCGACATCTTCGAAGTGGTCGACGCCGCTTCAACCAAGCCATTCGGTTTCACCCCTTACTATCCTGGGCCGGGCCTGGGCGGGCACTGCATTCCCATCGACCCCTTCTACCTTACCTGGAAGGCGCGCGAGTACGGCTTGCACACCCGCTTCATCGAATTGTCCGGCGAAGTCAACAAGGCCATGCCGGAGTACGTGGTCAGCCGGTTGGTGGAGGGACTGAACCAGCAGGGCAAGGCACTCAAAGGCTGCCGGGTGCTGGTGCTGGGCATTGCCTACAAGAAAAACGTCGATGACATGCGCGAATCGCCCTCTGTCGAGATCATGGAACAGATTCGCGCACGGGGCGCGACGGTCGCATACAGCGATCCACACGTCCCGGTGTTTCCGAAAATGCGCGAGCACCATTTCGAGCTGTCGAGCGTGCCGCTCGACGGCGAATCGCTCTGCGGCTTCGACGCCGTGGTGCTGGCCACCGATCACGACGCCTTCGACTATCTTCTGATCCGCCAGCATGCGAAGCTCCTCGTCGACAGCCGCGGAAAGTATCGCGCGTCGTACGCGAATGTTGTCAAGGCCTGAATACAAGGGAGCGCTAGCGTGAAACGATTCGCACTGATCGGAGCGGCCGGCTACATTGCGCCACGCCACATGACCGCAATCAAGGATTCGGGCAATGAGCTGGTGTCGGCGTACGACATCAACGATTCAGTCGGCATCCTCGACAGCATTTCGCCACAGAGCGAATTCTTCACCGAATTCGAGCGCTTCTATGACCATGCCTGGCGCCTGCGGCGCCAGCCGGGCGCAGCGCTGGACTACATCTCCGTCTGCTCGCCGAACTACCTGCACCAGTCGCATATCTCTGCCGGCCTGCGCCTCGGATGCGACGTGATCTGCGAGAAGCCGCTGGTCCCGACACCCGCATTGCTCGATGAGCTGGCGCTCGTCGAACGCGAGACCGGCAGGCGCGTGTTCAATATCCTGCAGCTGCGCCATCACCAGGCGATCCTCGCGCTCAAGGAGAAGGTTACGAGCGAGCGCAACGGGCACAAGCACGAGGTCGACCTGACCTACATCACCTCGCGCGGAAAGTGGTATCTGGAAAGCTGGAAGGGCGACACGCGCAAATCCTTCGGCGTGGCCACGAACATTGGCGTGCACTTCTATGACATGTTGCACTTCATCTTTGGCAGCCTGCAACGCAATGTGGTGCACTATGGCACGGACAACAAGGCTGCGGGCTACCTCGAATACGAGAATGCACGCGTGCGCTGGTTTCTATCGATCGATGCCAATGACCTGCCTGCCACAGTGAAGGGAAAAAAGGCGACCTATCGCTCGATCACCGTGGACGGTGCCGAGATCGAGTTTTCGGAAGGCTTCACCGACCTGCACACCACCAGCTACCGGGAGATCCTCGCGGGCCGGGGCTACGGCCTGGACGACGCGCGTCACTGCGTAGAGACGGTCAGCACAATCCGTTCCGCACGCGCCACGGCGCCCAGCGACAACGAAGGCCATCCTTTCCTGCAGCAACTTCTTGCCTGAGGCTGTGATGACGAACCAGGTACATCCATCGGCCATCGTCGACGAGGGAGCCCAGATCGGCGAAGGATCGCGCGTCTGGCATTTTGTGCATGTCTGTGCCGGTGCGCGCATAGGCAGGCATTGCTCGCTCGGCCAGAACGTGTTCGTCGGCAACCGCGTCGTCATCGGGGACCACGTCAAGGTGCAGAACAACGTCTCCGTCTACGATAACGTCACGCTGGAGGACGGCGTTTTCTGCGGCCCCAGCATGGTGTTCACCAATGTCTACAACCCTCGCTCGCTGATCGAACGCAAGAACGAGTACCGCGACACGCTGGTGAAGCGGGGCGCGACCCTGGGCGCCAATTGCACCATCGTCTGCGGCGTCGTTATCGGCGAATATGCCTTCGTCGGCGCAGGCGCCGTTGTCAACAAGGACGTACCCGCCTATGCGCTGATGGTCGGCGTTCCTGCACGGCAGGTCGGCTGGATGAGCGAATTCGGCGAGCAGCTTGACCTGCCAGTGCGCGGCGAGGGCGAGGCCGTCTGCCGGAATAGCGGGCAGCGCTACATCCTGGACGGCGCAACACTGCGCAAGGCCGCAGCCTGAGGCAGTGAAAAATCCCCTCCGCATGCCGTCTGCACAGGAAATCCAGCCATGATCGAGTTCATCGACCTCAAAGCACAGCAAGCCCGCATCAAGCACAGGATTGACACCGGCATCCAGCGCGTGCTGGCGCACGGCCAATATATTCTCGGGCCGGAGGTCGAGGAGCTGGAGCAGCGGCTTGCGCACGATACCGGCGCCGGGTACTGCATCAGTTGCGCGAACGGCACGGACGCGCTGCAGATCGCCCTGATGGCGCTGGGCATCGGGCCCGGCGACGAGGTCGTCATGCCCGGCTTTACCTATATTGCCACCGCTGAGACCGTCGCCTTGCTGGGGGCAAAGCCGGTCTATGCGGACGTGGATCCGCGCACCTGCAACTTGGATCCGGCGGCGCTTGAAGCGGCGATCACCGAGCACACAAGGGCCATCATCCCGGTCAGCCTGTATGGACAGTGCGCCGATTTCGATGTCATCAATGCCATTGCCGCGCGCCACGGCTTGCCGGTCATCGAGGACGCTGCGCAGAGCTTCGGTGCCACCTACAAGGGCCGCAGCAGCTGCAATCTGTCCACGATCGCCTGTACCAGCTTTTTTCCCAGCAAGCCACTGGGCTGCTACGGGGACGGCGGAGCGATCTTCACCAACGACGAAGATCTGGCCAAGGCGATGCGCCAGATCGCCCGCCATGGCCAGGACCGGCGCTACCACCATGTCCGCGTTGGCGTGAACAGCCGCCTGGATACGTTGCAGGCGGCCGTCCTGCTGGCAAAGCTGACGATCTTCGATGAGGAGGTCGAGCTACGCCAGCAAGTGGCGGCGCGGTACGGAGAACTGTTGCGCCACGGGGGGTTCGAGGCCACGCCGCATGTCGAACCCCACAACCTCAGCGTATGGGCACAGTACACCATCCGTGTCCCGGATCGCGATTCCTTGCAGGATGTGCTGAAGGCCGCCGGAATCCCCACTGTCGTGCACTATCCGTTACCGCTGAACCGGCAGCCCGCAGTAGCCGCCTGCCAGGCCCGCCTGCCGGTCGGCGACGCGCTGGCGCGAGAGGTGTTGAGCCTGCCGATGCATCCGTACCTCGACATGGCAAGCCAGCAGGCTATCTGTTCAGTGATTCTCCGGCATGCCATGTGCCAGCCAGAGCGAGTCGTGCCTTGAGCAAGCAGGCGCTCGCCGTGGACCCTGGCACGGCGGAGAAACCCCGTGTCGGCAGAAGCATTGGCGTGCTGGTCAGCGGGCAGGCCGCCGCGCAGATACTTACGCTGGCGGTTTCGCCCATCCTGACGCGCCTCTATTCTCCGCAGGATTTTGGCGCCGTGGCGGTCTTCGCGGGCCTGCTTGCGTTCTTCGGCGTTGTCGCCTGCCTGCGCTATGACTTGTCGATCGCCCTGCCCGCCCGCGATCGCGATGCCGAGAACCTGGTGGCCTTGTGCCTGCTGTGCGTGGCGGCAACCAGCGCGCTTTGCGCCCTCGGCGTGCTTTTCTTCGGCGAATCGCTGATCCTGACCCTGAACTGGTCAATCGACGCGACCGCTCTCTGGCTGCTCCCCTTCGGCGTTGCTTCGGCCGGCCTCTACACTGTGATTGAGCGATGGATGGTCCGGATGCAGTATTTTGGCCAGCTGGCGCAGACCAGGCTGCTGCGGTCCGTGATTGCAAACCTGGTGCAGCTGGGCGGCTATGGTTTCGGCGTCCTGGCCTTGATGGGCGGAACGGTGATCGGGCATGGCACCGGCGGACTGTTCTATGCGATCAGGGAAATCCGTCGCAGGCGGGGCGGCGACGTGAAGCTGGTCCGCATCGTGGCCCTTGCGCGCCGCTACAAGGACTTTCCGCTGTACTCCACCTGGACAGCCATATTCAATGTGGCGGGCGTGCACCTGGTGCCGCTGATCTTCTCGGCATTGTTCGGCGCTGCCGTAGTCGGCCACTTTGCCTTCGCGCTGCGCATGATATCGGCGCCGATCTCACTGATCGGCGCGGCGATCGGCAGTGTCTTTTTTTCCCAGGCCCCGGCCGCCATGCGGGCCGGTCGCCTGCCCGAGGCGGCCGAGGCGCTGCGCCGGAAGCTGGCCAATGCCGGCATCCCGGCACTGGTGCTGCTAGTTTGCGCCGGGCCGGACCTGTTCGCGGCCGTGTTCGGCGAACGGTGGCGCATGGCCGGCCACTATGCGCGCTGGATGGCACCCTGGATCTATTTCCAGTTCCAGTTCTCGCCGCTCTCCTGCCTCCCTGATGTGATGGAACTGCAAAAGATGGAACTGATCGCGCAGTTCAGCACCTTTGCGGTTCGTCTTGCCACGCTGGCAACGTGTTACGGATTCAGCGTTGCGGCGGACCCCAGCATTGCCGTTTTCTCCGCAGTGAGCGCCGTTGCCTATCTCGGGATGCTTACCCTGTTCATGTCGCGAGTGGGAGTGAGGCTCAGGACAATGGTGACGCACGATGCGGGACGCATACTGGTCTTCTGCGCCTGGGCACTGCCTTCGATACTGCTGTTCAGCGGCGAATCCGGCTGGCGGTCCCTGGTTTCCGCCGCTTACTTCCTGGCCCTGTCTGCGTTCTGGATGCGGCGTACGCTGCGCCCGACGCAGACTGACGATGAACGATGGTAGCCTCGATCCGCAAGCGGACCAGACATCTCTGAGCCGGATGCACGTCGTGGCGTTGTAGACGGAGTTTCAAGTGCAAGTTCCTAACGTCGCCCACCTTACCTCGGTTCATCCGCGCTACGATGACCGCATCTTCCTCAAGCATTGCCGTAGCCTGGCGGCCAACGGCTATCGGGTCTCGCTGGTGGTGGCCGACGGCGAAGGGGATGAAAGCCGGGACGGGGTTTTCATCACCGATGTCGGCGGCTCGGCGGGGCGCTTGAACCGCGTCTTCCGGACCACGACACGCGTGCTGCGCCGGGCGCTCACGCTGAATGCCGACATCTACCACCTGCACGACCCCGAGTTGATTCCCGTTGGCTTGAAGCTGAAGAAGATGGGCAAACGCGTCATCTATGATTCGCATGAGGACGTGCCCCGGCAGTTGCTCAGCAAACCCTACCTTGGGCCGAGGCGGTTGCGCGCGCTGGCGGGTGCCTTTGCCATATACGAGAGACGTGCCTGTCGCGAATTCGACGGCATCGTAGCGGCAACTCCCTTTATCAGGGACAAGTTCCTGCCGATCAATCCTCGCACCGTCGACATCAACAATTACCCGATTCTCGGCGAACTTGGCGGCCCGGTGCAGTGGGAAGCCAAGCGAGCAGAAATCTGCTATGTCGGCGGCATCAGCTCAACTCGCGGTATCCGCGAGACTGTCATGGCGCTCGAGCAGGTGCAATCCGCGGCGCGCCTGAATCTGGCTGGCCGGTTCGGCGACCAGGCACTGGAATCGGAGGTGAGGGCGGCCAGCGGCTGGTCCCGCGTCAACGAGCTCGGCTATCTGGACCGGGCCGGGGTGCGGGGCGTGCTGGCGCGGTCGGTGGCCGGCCTGGTGACGCTGCACCCGCTCATCAATTTTCTCGATGCACTGCCGGTGAAGATGTTCGAGTACATGGCGGCCGGGATCCCGCCCATTGCCTCCAACTTCCCGCTCTGGCGCGAAATCGTGGAGGAAAGCGAAAGCGGCCTGTGCGTGGACCCGCTGGATCCGAAGGCAATCGCCAATGCCGTTGACTATCTGGTGACGCACCCTGACGAGGCGCGCCGCATGGGCGAGAACGGACGCCGCACCGTGACCAGGAAATACAACTGGGCGAACGAACAGGACAAGCTGTTTCATTTCTACGAGCGGATCCTGGCGTGAGTGCGTGACCGGTTCACCGCTTCATCGGCTCGGCCGAGGCATGGCATTGGCTTCGGGCTTGCGCAATGTCCGGTGTGGGCTGGCTCACGCACTGCGCTACCAAAGTCGCGGCAAATTTGATTAGATGGATGGAGTGCGAGCGGATATCCGTGGCTGAGCCTTGCATCCGGAAAGGCCAGATCCACCGCTTGCCCGGGGGCAGACTTTCACTGGCGGATGGACTGCAAGGGGACGGCAATCCGGAATCCGCAACGACTGACAGGGAGGCGGCAGGGCGATCATGAAGCGCAGCAACCTCTCGCTCTTTGGCAGCTTAGTCTTCCTCACGCTCTTTCCGGGCTTTTTCTACTATCACACCGCGGTGGCCGGCGCCTCTTTTCCGCCGGTGCTGGGTGGCTTCTTCGGCCCCATGTCGGTAGTCCTCGGCATCCCGCTGGTGATATTCGGTTTCGGTGCACTGGTACGCGGGCGCGAGCCGATACTGTTTATCGATCGGGCTTTCGTTCTGTATGCGCTCTTTGTCCTGGCATGGTCAAGCCTGCACTACCTGCTTGGTACAGGCGTGCAAGAGTCCCTCGACTTCTATATGTATAACCTCAGCACGATATTCATGTGGCTGGTGGTCTACATGTCGGTAAGAAACCTCGATCTGAATGAGAAGTGGGTGCGTTGGATACTATCTTTTTCGGTGCCCGTATTTCTGGCCATCGCCGCGTGGAGCTCGAATGGCCAGTTCTACGATACAGAGAAGATTGCCGGTGATGCCGTGCGGGTTTCCGGCTATCAGGGATTGGCCCGTTCTGCCGCCATTGTCGCCCTGGCAGCGCTCGCATTGCATCGCGGATTGCGTGCCGCGCTGGTGGTAGTGATTGCCGTACCGCTGTTGTTCCTGCTCGGGGCGAGGAGCGAGTTCATGGCATTCCTCGTCGTAGCCGCGGTTCTCTTCGGGCTTCGGGATGGCGCTTCGCGGACCACGCTGGTCTGGGTTCCGCTAGGCATTGCCGGTCTCGCCTATCTGGCTGTCAGCTTCCAGGTCTTCGAGGGCAGCTCGCGCATCCTCCAGCTCCTGGAGATCAGGGAATCGACTTCCTATCAGGCAAGAAACGAATTGCAGCAGTATGCGCTCAGGACAATCGCAGAGCATCCGCTGCTCGGCAGCTACGCTTCCCAGTTGTACCTCGGCGAGATCGGGAGCTACGCGCACAACGCGCTCTCCGCGTGGGTCAGCTTCGGGCTGGTGGGCTTCCTGGGCTTCGTCCTCCTGCTTGGCTATGCATTGGTGCAATCAGCCAGGCTGGCCAGGAAGGGCTACGCCGCGCATCCGGAGGTTGCGCTCGCGCTGGCATTCAGCGTCTATACGGTGACCTTGGCGGCCACCGCCAAATCCGTCAACGACCCGATTTTCGCCTTGGCATGGGGCGCGATGGCCTGCGCACTGCGCAAGCGCGAGCGGGCGGGCAGCCGGCCCGCGCTAGCGCAGTGCGCAGGTCGGCAAGCTGCGCGATCCTGACAGGTATCCGCCAGTCCGCTCATCAGGCATGGCCTGTACCGCGACAACTGACATTCATCGATGATTGAGGCATATGGACATCAATCAGGACAAGTACAGAGAGCTCTGCGAGAGCGAACGTTCAATCCGGCTGTCCAGCCAGGCCTGGTGGCTTGACGCGACGGTTGGGGCCGACCGCTGGAGCGTGGCCCTGGTGGAGCGAGCAGGAAAGGTGATCGCAGCCATGCCCTACGTCAAGAAGACGAGGTACGGCTTTGTCATCCTTACCCAGCCTCCCGCCGGACACGGATTGGGACCATGGCTCGCGTGCAAGGATGCAAAGCCGACAAAACTGCTGAGCCAACAGAAGGAGTTGATGACGAATCTGATCGAACAACTACCGAGGTTCGACCATTTCGCGCAGGCCTGGGACTACAACAATACCAACTGGCTGCCCTTCTTCTGGAAAGGCTATCGGCAGACCACGAGATATACCTACATTCTTCCGGACCTCAGTGACGAGGCGTCGCTTTGGAGCGCCATGCAACCCACGGTGAAACAGGACATCCGGAAAGCAAACGACCGCTTCAATCTTCGCGTGCGCCACACCGACAACATTGATGAATTCCTGCCTCTGAACCGCAATGTTGGCATTGACCCGAAATGGCGACGAGGCTATTCCGATGACGTCGCGAGGCGAATCGACGCTGCGTGCAAGGAGCGTGGCAAACGCAGGATCTTTATCGTCGAGGATGAGCAGGGACGGCCTCACTACAGCGCCTATCTCGTGTGGGACGAGCAGAGCGCGTACGGCCTGATGGGAGGCGCAAACCGGGACATGCCACCCAATACCGGAGCCGGCAGCTACTGCATTTGGGAAACCATCAGGTTCGCCTCGACGGTAACCAAGGCCTATGACTTCTCTGGCTCCATGCTGGAATCGGTGGAACGCTTCTTCCGAGGCTTCGGTGCTGTTCAGAGACCGTATTTCCTCATTACGAAGACACCATCCAGGGCGCTCTCGCTGTATCAGCTCATGCGTTCCCGATAGCGGTGCCGCCGGGAAAGCAAGGCGCCCGCGCTTTTACAAGGAGATGCTGGCATGAGCAAGCACAACGCACGCGCCCGTCGACCTCTTGCGCGCGCGCTGCTGCGCGCCGGTAGCCTGGCTGTACTGCTGGTCTGTACCGTGCCAGCGGCGCAGGCGCAGCCTGGCGGCGTGATGCCAGCCGCGCTGGAATGCGGTGGCCCTGTCGAAGGCCTGGTCTGGCGCCGCTGGGACGAAGGCGGGTTCGTCTTCGTGCAACAGCAACTGATCGCGGAACGGCTGGTGAAGCAAGGCGACACCTATGCGCTATACCACATAGAGATCTTCTTTCACAACTTGCTGGCCATGGCACAACGTTGCCAGCGCAGCGCCCGGCAGGCCCAGTTGGCCGGCCTGGTTGCCAAGACTTATGCACAGCTCGAACCCGCGCCCGGCGACCAGCCAGGGCGGGCCTGGATATGCCGCGGTGGTCCCGAGTGCAGCCACAGCATCCGGCTGCGCAACACCGAGGTGTTGCTCAACAGCACCCAGTTCCTGGCCTTCGCGAGCAGCCTTGCCAACGGCATGAGCCGCGAGGTTCGGACGGCGGCTCCCAACGACTTCGTCGAGCAGACGGCACGCATCGCGCGCGAGCACCTGGAACGCTGGAGAACGCCTGCGGCGCAGGACGCGTTGCGCAAACGGATCGCCGCGAGGCCGGAGGATGTCAAAAATACCTCGTCGGAACTGTTCCTGACCGACAAGGATCTTTGGCAGATTGCCATCTACGCGGATCTGGCCGGCATGCTGGCCGCGCGACCTCGGCTTGCCCAGGCGGCGGGCCTGGATGACGGCAGTATTGCCACCATGAAAGCACACCTGGACTTGTTGCTGCGCCTGGTTGCGGCTCGCACTACTGTACAGGCGCTTCCCGACCCGGAGGGCAAGACTGGCAAGAGCATCAGGGTGGCCGATCTTGATGCGGGATTCTGGCGGCTTTATGACACAAACCGGTATGCCGCCTACACCGGGCGGGACAAGCCTGTTGTATGCAAGCGCGATCCGGCCAGACCAGAACTGGTCACGGCGCAGACGCTTATCCCAGCCGAGCGCTTCGCGCCGGTCGCCAACATCGGCTGGGACATCAGCCACGCACGCCGGCTGGTGCATTTTTTTGATGCCATCGAGCGCAATCGTGCGGCCTTGGTCCAGGTCTACGGCATCGACCCGGCGAGTTTGCCCTCGCAAGACACCATGGCTGCCTTTGCACGCCAGTTCAGTCTTCACGTCTGGAATCAGGATCGGGCCCGCCCGCTGTTCGCCAACTATTTCAGCGGCGCCAACGGCTGGTATCGGGTGAATTACGACAACGGCACAGGCAGTTGCGCGGAGGGCTATCCACCGTATGGCCTGGCTGAGTCATTCCCCACCGGTGGCTATGCAACCTGGCCAGCGATGCACGCGCTGGGTGTGCGCTTGTACGACATTACCCAGTCGTCGCGCAAGGAAGACCGGGACTTCGTTGCAGCCCATTACCCCGGCTTCGCCAGGCGGCCCGGCGACAGCGAGCGCATGCTTGCCGAGATGATGTTCTGGCCTACGCTGGTGCGCCGCGGCGGCGCGCGCTGAAGGGACGAGCCAGCCGCCGCGCTCGTTTCCATCGCGCGCGGCCGGGCGGTGGGGCGACCGTGGCTCGCTGACGCGACAGCCTGTCAGTAGGCGACGACAGCCTGGTACAGCTCGCGCTCCTCGGCGTTGCTGAGCGACGAGTTATGCCACAGCATGGTAAAACAGCCATTCACCGCCTTGCAGGTATCCTTCAGTTCCCGGAACTTTCTCCATGCTGCATCGCCGGTTCCAAGCTTCATATAACCCATGACGGTGCCTTCCATGGCGATCAACGGGCGGATGCGCAAGCTCAGGGCCTTGCCTGCGACCGGATCGAAGGCCGGATATTCGAAGCAGGTGCCGCAGCGGAATCCGGCGTGGTCGGCATAGCTGAGCGTGCTGTCGTAGGTCATGCCCGCCTGCTCCCAACCGAGCATCGTGGTCGGGTGCTCCCAGCGCAGATAGTGCATGCGTCCGCCCCAAACCTCCTGCTCGATCTTCTCTTGCTCGCATACCCGCCGCAGCCGGTTTGCCTCCGCCTGCACCGCGCCGGGCGCCTGATAGGTATTGAAGCTCGGATGCAGGCCGATTTCATGGCCACGGGCATGGATACGCTGCATCAATCCGCGTATCGCAGGATGCTCCGGCTCGTAGTCGGCATCCATGCCGGGGTCGGTGCGCCCGCAGATGAAGTAGAAGGCGCTGACCAGCCCATGGCGCTCGGAAACATCCATGATCCAGTCAAAGGTATTGACCCGATCGCTGGGATGCAGCGCGGTGCGCGTCTTCATCCTGATGACCGGGGCCTGCAGCACGCTCCGTACGTCCCGGCGAATCAGAATGTCGCCGGCCATGCGGCGGACCATTCGCGCCGCGGAGCCAAAGCCATAACGACTGGGCACATCCACGTCATGCGACACCTTCATGCCGGGCCGAAGCTGCCGTAGCTGCAGTTCTGGCCACTGCCGCCTGATCACCTGCCCAAGGATATGCAACCACTCATCCACCACCGGTCGCTCCAGATAGCCATGCCTGTGGGCATGCGAGCCGCTGGCCGGGAAACGCCTGTACTTATCCAGGTCGGTGCGGCCAACCTCCTCCTGGCGCGACAGCATCCAATAGCAGAGACCGAGAACGTCATAGTGGATTCGATAGCCAGCCGGCGTCGCCTCGATCAGCGGCGACGGAGCGCGCGCGAGGCCTGGCGCCGGCAAAGGTCCGCGCAGGGCCGGCTGCCAGCCCTCGGCAAGCGCATCCCAGGTTGTAAAGTCGAGCGCCGAGTCCGCGCGCTTGAAGGTGACGGGGTCAGCGGCAATCTCGATCGATCCCTCGCCGGAACCGGCAAGGCTCAAGCGGACAAAGCCCGCGTCGGTGCCTTGCAACTGAAAACCATGGCCAAACCGCTCCGCGAGAATCCGCTGCAGCCAGGAGAGGGTTTCCTCAGTCATGTGCCTCATAGGGAATTCCAGAGTGAGAATGCCAGCGTTCTGATTGAACGATGGCTGTGCACGGCTTGAGCACGGCATGGACACTACATGGCAAACCGAATGGCCGAGCCACAGCCGATTGCGCTGACAGAGAAGATTATCGGGACTCGCTACCGTGCCGGCAATGAAGCTGGGTGTGACGCCGAACGCAAGGTGCGTGCGCTTTCCTGCCGCACCCGCGAGGCTGCCGCGGTGCCGTGCCGGGCAGTGTGGTCTGGGCCACGCTATGCGCTTTCACGAGGCGTCGGACTTTGATTAGATGTATTCGGGCGGATGAAAAAGTACGCTGCCACAACGGCAAGGTATTTGATCATCCGGCCCTGACCATAGCCCTGTGCGTCCGCATGCGGTCGCGGCAGGATCCGCTATTGTCAGGCCCGCGTCTGCTCTGTTGGCCGACCCGGCGGGCCGGGTCGGCCAGCCGGGAGAAGCCCGCCAATGACATGCGCGCAGCATCCCACGATCCGGTCCCTCCATGAAGCACGTCTGGATTCTCAATCACTATGCCCTGGAACCCGGCAGCGACCACGGCGGCACGAGACACTTCCACCTGGCAGAGCACCTGAGCTCGTCCGGCTGGCAGGCAACCGTTATCGCGGCCAACACGGTCGGCGCAAGGGAACGGCAGCTGGAGGGGGGCAGGTTGTCGCGCCTTGACAGTATTCGCGATGTGTCTTTCCTCTGGGTACGTACGCCCACATACGAAGGCAATGGCGCCGGCCGCATCCTCAACATGCTGGCCTACAGTTGGCGCGCCTTGCGGCGGCGGACCACGCGTGGCCTGCCGCGTCCCGACGTGGTGATCGGCTCCAGCGTGCACCCCTTCGCCGCGGCGACGGGCGCCCTGCTGGCGCACCGCTTCAAGGTCCCGTTCGTGTTCGAGGTGCGTGACTTGTGGCCGCAGACGCTCGTGGACATGGGTCGCCTGCGCGAAGGAGATTTCCTGACCTGGGCGCTGCGCAAGCTCGAGCTTTGGCTGTATCGGCGTGCCACTCGCATCGTCGTGCTGCTGCCGCACGCGTGGGAGTACATCGCGCCGCTGGGCATTCCGAAAGAGCGCATAACCTGGATACCCAACGGCGTGGACCTGTCGCTGTTCCCACCGCCCACGCCTGCACGCACCGTCGCGCCGTCCGAGCGTTTTACGCTGATGTATTTCGGCGCCCACGGGCAAGCCAACGGCCTGGACAATGTGCTGCAGGCAATGAAGCTTGTGCAGCAGCGGCCAGAGGGGCGGCACATCATCCTGCGCATGGTCGGAGATGGCGGCCTCAAGCCTGCGCTGATGGCGCAGGCACAGCAACTCGGCTTGCGCAATGTCATCTTTGAGCCCCCCGTACCGAAGACCCGAGTTCCGGCTGTGGCAATGGAGGCCGATGCCTTTGTCATCGCCGTGCGCGACCTGCCGCAGTTGTACCGGTACGGCATCAGCATGAACAAGCTGTTTGACTACCTGGCCGCGGGCCGGCCCATCGTCATTGCCTCCAATGCCTCCAATAATCCGGTGGCCGACTCGACGGCGGGACTGACGGTGGCCGCGGAGCAGCCGGAGGCGCTTGCCGACGCCATCATCAGCATCGCAGCAGCGCCGCTCGAGGCTCGCCTGCGTATGGGGCGCGCCGGCCGCGAGTATGTCGAGCGCAACCACAGCTTCCAGCTGCTGGCGCAGCGCCTGGCTGGGGTGCTGGACGAAGCATGCAGAGCTCAGGCCAACCCGGTGTCTTGACCTGGTTGATATCGAGGCTCCGCATTGCACACGGGTCGGAAGACCGGTGCCCGGCCTTTGCGCCCTCGCGGCAGGATACGAGATGCAGCGAACGGCTGGGTCCACTGGGGCAAAGCCTGGCGCTCGCGGTAGTACAGCCTTCTCGTCCGAACATTCAACGTGCGACAACGCACCGAAGCATGGAGCCGCCCCTCCTACGATGCAAAGCATCAGGGCATGGCATATGCGACGCGTTGTCCGCTGCCATCAGTAAGGAGACCGCCGTGAAACCAGTCAATTGGCGCATGCATTCCCGGATCATCCTGGCTACCTCTCGCCACAACATCGCTTCCAGTCTGTCGATACTTGTCGCCACCGGCCTGCTAGCAGCGTGCTCTGCATCGCCGGGCATGTACTTCGGCACCAATGCGGTGGTGAGCGCAATCGGTCCCGATGTCGTACCCAAGGTGACACCGATCACCCTCGATCTGGTGAAAGCCCAACGCAGCAAGGCTCGTACAGACAATGAGCGGGTCGAAGAACTGTTCGCCACGCCGCGGCCTTATCAGATCGGCCCTGGCGACATCATCTCGGTCGTGGTATGGGACCATCCGGAACTGGTGTTTCCCACGCAGACCTACAGCATCGGCGCCGCCTTCGAAATCCCGCAGTCCAGCGGCGGCTCCAACGTGCCGGGTTATGTGGTCAGCGCACAGGGCGATATTCAGTTCCCCTACGCCGGCGTCATGAAGGTGGGTGGGAAGACGGCAAACCAGGTTCGCGACCAGATGGCGCGGGTTCTGTCGCGAGTGGTCAGGGACCCCCAGATGACGGTGCGGGTGCTCGGCTTTCGTAGCCAGCGTGTCTACGTTGACGGAGAAGTCAAGACGCCTGGCATGCAGGCCATCGATGACGCGCCCATGACGCTGGTGGAAGCGCTCAATCGCGCCGGCGGTGTGCTGAATCTGACCGGTGACAACAGCCGCATCCGCGTTACCCGCGGCGAGCGCAGCTGGTATGTCAACATTCCCGCCCTGCTTGCCAGGGGTATTGATCCGTCCCGCATTCTGCTGCGCTCGGGCGACATCGTCCGCGTGGAACAGCGCGAGGACAACAAGATCTTCGTGACCGGCGAAGTGGTGCGCCCCGCCTCCCTGCTCATGCGCAATGGACGGATGACACTGAACGAGGCACTTGGCGATGCCGGCGGTGTCAATCCGAGTTCGGCCAATGCGGAGCAGATCTACGTTATCCGCAAGGCGGCCGATGGCGAGCCCAACATCTACCATCTGAACAGCAACTCTCCGGCGGCGCTGGCTATCGCCGAGGGCTTCGAGCTGGAACCGAAAGATGTGGTCTATGTGGACGCACGTGAGGTCGTCCGCTGGAGCCGCGTGATCAACCAGCTGTTGCCGAGCACCCAGCCTGTGTTCAGTACTGCCACGGCAATCAAATAGCGGGATGCGAAACATGACTCGCTCGATCCTGGTGATTTGCATCGGCAACGTCTGCCGCAGCCCCATGGCGGCCTGCCTGCTGAGCCAACTTCTGCCCGCATGCGAGGTAGCTTCGGCCGGACTCGCTCCGCCGGTCGGCGCACCCGCGGATCCAAGCGCTGTCAGGCTGCTTGCGCGCGAGGGTCTCGATATTGCCAGTCACCGCGCCCGCGCCGTGAATGACGCACTTGTGGCAGCTGCAGACCTGATCCTCGTGATGGACAGCGAGCAACGCGACGAGCTTGAACGGGTTTTCCCGCTGGCACGCGGGAAAACCCACCGGATTTGCGAATCTACGTCCACGGATGTGCCGGATCCGTATGGATGCTCGCCAAGCATGTTTTATATCGTTCTGGAACTGATCAAGCAGGGCATTGCTTCGTGGTCTGCACGGCTGGTAGAGGTTGCACCAACTGAGGGTCAAGGAGAAGTATCATGAGAACGGTCAGTACCCGGGATCAAACCCCCGCTGGCGTGGACGAGCAGCAGTCGGCAGTGGACTTTACCGCCTATCTCGATTTGCTGGCCCGCTATCGAAAGACCTTCCTGTCCGTCGTCGGAGTGGTCATCGTGGTCGGCCTCGTCTATGCCTTCCTGGCCAAGCCCGTCTACCGCACGAACATGACGGTGCAAGTGGAGGAATCGGGTGGTAACCACGTCAGCAAGCTCATAGCCTCCATCTCACCGGGTCCCGATGTCAAACCCGCCGCTTCTGCGGAGATTGAACTCCTGCGCTCGCGGATGGTGGTCGGAAAGGCTGTCGACAACCTGCGTCTGTATATCGAAGCCGCACCGCGCTATTTCCCGCTGATCGGCCCGGCAATCGCCAGCTTCAATCCTGAACTGTCGCACCCTGGGCTGTTTGGATGGGGTGGCTTTGCGTGGGGCCATGAATCGATTACCGTGTCCCAGCTCGACGTTCCTGCGTCCATGGAGGAACGCAAGATCCGGCTGACCGCGCTGGGTAACAATGAGTACAGGGTGCGGTTTGCCAGCGACGATGCCGAGGCTACCGGCAAAGTGGGATCGCCATTGACGATCACCACTGCCAACGGCGCGGTCACCATGCTGGTAAGCCAGTTGGACGGGCGCCCCGGTACCCAGTTCGTGCTGCGTCGCCTGGCGCGCACTGCGGGCATCGCGCGCTTGCAGGAGAAGCTGACGATCAGCGAGCGCGGCAAGGATAGCGGCGTGATCGGCGTGTCTCTGGAAGGTGTCTCGCCTGACATGACGGCGGCTATCCTCAACGAAATCGGCAATGCCTATGTTGACCAGAACATCCGCCGCAAAGCCGCCGAAGCCGAAAAGTCACTCGCATTTCTCGAGCAACAGCTGCCGCTGCTCAGGCAGCAGGTCGACACGGCCGAGACCCGATATAACGCGATGCGCAATCAACGCGGCACGATCGACCTCGGCGAGGAGTCCAAGCTGATCCTGGGTCAGTCGGTGCAGATCCAGACCAAGCTGCAAGAGTTGCAGCAAAAGCGCCAGGAACTGGCTGCACGCTTTACTTCAACTCATCCGGCCATCGCACTCGTCGACAGCCAGATCTCCGGCCTGACCGCCCAACTGAACGGGGTGTCCGGGCGGATCCAGAAGCTGCCGGACGTGGAACAGAACGTGGTGCGGCTGATGCGCGACGTCAAGGTCAGCACCGAGCTGCTGCAGTCCCTGCTGAACGAGGTCCAGCAGCTGAAGCTGATCAAGGCGAGCAAGGTAGGAACGGCGCGCATTGTCGACCCGGCGGAGGTGCCGCTCAGGCCGGTCCGGCCGGACCGGGCGCTGATTGCCGGGCTATCGCTCGCCCTGGGCCTGGTTGCTGGCCTGCTGGTGGTCTTCGTGCGCCATACGCTCGAAGGCGGCGTGGCCGACCCGGACGAGATCGAGCGACAGACAGGGATGACTGTCTACTCGACCATCCCCTTCAGCAAACAACAGTCACAGTTGTCACCGGGCGCCGGCCTTCTGGCACTCCAGCAGCCGGACGACCCTACCGTGGAGAGTCTGCGCAGCTTCCGTACCGCATTGCGTTTCGCCATGGCCGGGAGCAACAGCCCGACGGTGGTGATCACCGGGCCTGCCCCAGGCGTAGGCAAATCCTTTGTCTGTACTAACTTTGCCGCAATTGCCGCCACCGGAAGCCGCGTGGTGCTCATTGATGCCGACCTGCGCCGCGGTAGCCTGCAGAGTTCCTTTGATGTCAAGCGCGGCCCTGGCTTGACCGAACTGCTGATGGGCGCGCCGCTGGAGCAGGTTTTGCAGCGGCAAGTGGCGCCCGGCCTGGACTTCATACCGACCGGCTCGCAACCACCACACGCGATCGATCTGCTGCTGAGCCCCGCCATGGACTCCCTGCTTGAGCAGCTCAAAGCGCGCTATGACCTGGTGCTGATCGATACGCCGCCAGTGCTTGTGGCTGCCGACGCGGGCATCCTGGCAGGCAAGGCTGGCGCCGTGTTTCTGGTGGCGCGCGCCGAGAAGACCACGACCGGCGAACTGGTTGCTGCGCAACGCGCGATCCGGCAGGCCGGCGCCGATGTCAAGGGCGTGCTGTTCAACGGGCTTCTGATCGAGGGCCGCTGGTACCGGGCCCACAGCTACTTTGGCAAGTATCGCTATCTCGCCGATTACGGCAATGGACAGACCAAGCGGGCTTAGCCGAGGCCTCGGCGGCGGCTGGTGTAATTTCCGTCCAGCCGTCGGCCGCTGAACTCGAACTCCGCTTCGCCTGAGGGCAAACAAGTCATGCCACTCGTTCATGCGGATACCGTCTCGTCCGTGGTCATCGCCGGCGCAGGCGGACTCGGGCTCGAACTCTATGACTACCTGCAGGCAGAAGCGCGGTGCGGCGGACCTACGGTAGCGGGCTTCATCGATGACACGCCAGACAAGGTTCCGGAGGGCATAGACCTGCCACATCTGGGGTCGATTCGCCAGTTCCGCCCAACGCCGCGCCAGGCAGTGCTGGTAGCGATCGGTGCCACCCTGGCACGGCAAGACGTGCTGTCATGGCTCTTGCATATCGGGATCGAGGTTCCGATCTATGTCCACGGTACGGCCCTCGTCTCGCCCTCCTCCCACCTGGGCGTCGGCGCATTGATTTTTCCGTTCACGGTCATCAGCCGGGGCGCGGTGGTGGAGGACGGAGCGGTGGCCAATGTCTACAGCGGAATTGGGCATGGTGCCCGGGTGGGTGCGTGCTCCGTGCTTTCTCCTCACGCGGTCCTCAACGGCAACGCCGCCATCGGACCGCGGTGCTTCCTGGGGACACGTGCGACGCTCTTCCCGGGCGTGAGCATCGGCGCGGAATGCGTTGTCGATTCTCACACCTGCGTTTCGACCAGCGCTAAGGACCGGCAGTTCATCACCAGCGGCAGTTTCCAGATGACCTCACGCCTGATTCGCGATCAGTGATGAACAGCTCGGGGCTCCAGCTCAGAAAGTCTCAGAACATACGCGGTACGACGGCACCCGGCATTTCACGACAGTCACCACGATCTGGCCGGAAACCGGATCGGTATCGATGTACCTTGAATAGCGCTCGGTGACGCCGAACCAATCCATTCCATGTGACCACAATCGGCCTTTGACGGGACGTGTCGCTGCCAGCGCAAAGACCAACAGGAACCCGCAAAGCGCCACTCTCGCAAGCATCGGCGTCCGACCGGGGAGCACAGGCTGGCGAGCGGGCTGACGAGCGGGCCGACAAAAAGGATGCAAATTGATCCACGCCACGGCAAGTCCGACAGTCATGCCGATCAGGGTCTCAGCAAGCGTGTGATAGTGTCCGACGATCAGGGCAACTGCGACCAGTACCGCCACGAGTACACCGGCAGACAGGCCGATCCTGGCCGTTCGCCTGCCCCATGCCGATCCCAGTATCGCGCCCAGCATCGGGTAGACCGATGCAGTGAGCATGGCGTGCCCGCTTACGCTGTACACGTTCACCGATGGCATTGACCATCCATTGAATTCGAACGCCAGCTTCCCTGCAAGAATGACGGCTGCGCCGCCAACCAGCGACACGAGCCAGTAAGACGCGCGCTTCCACAATCCCAGGTAGGCCAGACGGAGCGCAACAAGGCCCGCCAGGGGGATCGCCAGTGACGCGCCGCCACTATGGACAATCAGCATCCAGGATAGCTGCATCAGGAGCCTCAACTTGTCGAATGGTCGCTTACCCGTGCGTCCCGGCGTAACTCGCCACCGGCTTCCAGTTCATCATGCGATATCGCCATCCGAGGCGCTCCGTTTGCTTCCCATGAAGCGAGGGGCGGAGAACTCTCCCGCGGCGCTGATCCCCTCGCGCGCTACTACCTTGATGACGGTCTTCCACAAGATCACGATGTCCAGCCACACCGAAACATGATCGACGTACCAGACGTCCAGCCGGAATTTCTCTTCCCAGCTGATCGTGTTGCGTCCACTGATCTGTGCGAGTCCGGTAATGCCGGGACGGACCGCGTGGCGGCGCATCTGCTCTGGAGAGTAGCGCGGCAGGTACTCCATCAATAGCGGCCGCGGCCCAACCAGACTCATATCACCCTTGAGTACATTCCAGAGCTCCGGCAGCTCATCGAGGCTGGTGGAGCGAAGAAACGCCCCAAGTTTGGTCAGCCGCTCCGGATCAGGCAGCAGTTCGCCGTCCGGTCCGCGAGCATCCGTCATGGTACGGAACTTGAGAATGTGGAATGGTTCGCCATGAAGTCCCGGCCGGACTTGCCGGAAGAAAACCGGTTTTCCCAGACGCACGCGCACTACGCAAATCAGGAGCAGAAGCGGAATGGCAAGCAGCAGCATGCCCAGCAAGGCCAGGACAACATCAAAGATGCGCTTCATCACAATTGCTCCGAGAAACCGCCCCTGTTTGGGCATGGCGCAGAGGGAGCGCCGCTGACAGGCAGAATCCCCTGCTGGAATGGCCGGTCTGCGGCCAGGAAAGGGTGAGCATTGAAAAATTCCTGATCATTGCCGCGGAATGACAGGCGACCACCGCCCCTTTGCCGCGATGGCGCGCAGCGACCGCACTGCAGACAGGTCTTGCTTCATGCTCTTGGTTCGGGTGCCTTGCCCATGGCCTACGATCCATCCCCGGGCACTCAGTTCGGAGGATTACCTGCAGTGACTATGCCCCGCGGTGCCCCTTCGCACCGTTGGCTACCTCACACTTCAGCTGCCGGCTCTGCCACGGCGCCAGGGAGCACTCCCGCAACCATTTTTCCTCAGCTTGCTCTACCAGTTCTTCGAGTCTGTTTGAGAGCGCACCGAATGGCGGATGTCGTCTCGCCAGAATCGGAAGTCCATACGCAAGCCAGCACAATGAAAGGTGAAGAGGACCGACATGAAAGCCTCGACGACAAGCGGCGAAGGTGGGGGCGGGCTGGGAACCACCCTGTCGGCGACCGCGCATCCCCACGCCCTGCATGGTTCCGAAGCCATCTGGCAGGAAACCAATTGCTATATCGACCTGTGGGTGGAATTGCTGCATGGCTGGGGGCTCGAACCGCGCGCAGGACTCGCGTTCACCGTTGCACAAGACTTTGAAGGCGATCACTTCACCTTCTTCAAGTACCCGCAGATGGATCTGGAAACGCTGTATGGGATCAGCGTGCAGGAAATGGCCGTTTATGACACGCTGCAGGCACACGTCACGGCGCAGGTCGAACGCGGTCACACCGCACTGGTCGAAGTCGACAGCTTTTACCTGCCCGACACGCATGCCACCGCCTACCGGCGCGAGCATGTCAAGACCACGATTGCAATCAACCGTATCGACAACCAGGCCGAGCGCGTCTGGTACTACCACAGCCTGGGCTACCACAGCGCGCAGGGCGAGGACTATCGCGGCCTGATGCGGCTCTTGCCCGAGCTCGCAGGCAACGCAAATATCCTGTTCCCCTATGCTGAATATGCAAAACGGGTGCGGCCTCCGCTCGAGTCGTCCGCGTTGGTCGATGCTTCGGTGGCACTGATGCGATACCACCTCGCCAGACGTCCTGCAGGCAATCCGGTAGGTCGCTGGCGACAGGTGTTCGGCAAGCACATGGACGCCTTGCTGGCGCGGGAAGAAGCCTATTTTCACCTGTACACCTTCAACTTCCCGCGCCAGCTGGGCGCCAACTTCGAGATGCTGCATCACTGGTTGTACTGGCTAAGCGAGCATGGGCACGAAACGCCCCTGGCCGTCGCAGACGACGCACGCACCATCGCAACCGAGAGCAAGGTATTGCAGTTCCGACTGGCGCGGGCGGTGGCACGCCGGCGCGCCGACCTCTGCGCCGACTGCCTCGATAGCCTGGAGTCCTGCCATGACAAGGCCATGGCGGGACTGCTATCGGCTTTCGGTTGAGCCAGCACGCGGGGCGCCCCAGGAACGGCGCTTACAACCGCTTGCGGGCGGCACCGGGCAACCGGAGTACCCCGCGGTGCGCGTCCGGGTCGACACCAGGACGTGATCGGCAGACGACGCTAACCATCATAGCCAAGCGGATGGTCTGCATTCACAGCGTAGATTTCGCCTGAGGGAACGGGAACAGCATGCGCCGCGCCCTTGCCCTGGTGCACGAGTCGAACTCGCCGGCTGCTTCCCGGTGCAAGGTGGAACCAGTTCTCCGAAGCCTGGTAGGCACCGTCTTCGATGTGCACCCAGCGCGCGAAGCGCTCCGCTGACACCGTCAGCCACCACTCGTCGCCAACCTTCTCAAGCTGCGCCCGCATCCCAGGCTCCTTGAGCGCGGCGGCTCGGCGGTCGGGCAGGTACACGGCCTGGCTCAGTGGCTCGCCGCTGTCGCCGGCAAGCAACGTCGCCAGTACCACGTCATGCGTCGGCGGGCCGAAGCGATAGGCATACGTGAAGTCAAGGAAGCGATCCAGCAGTGCGGACGCCTCGATACGCTCCGATCCGCGCGCCGGCAGCCGCAGGCTGTGCCGGGCTTCAGCCACCACCATCGCGCCGTCACGCAGGCAGCGCAGGACCAGCAGCAGCGAGCGTGGTTGCGGCATTTCGTTCAGCACGTGCAGGTGCAGTCCGTTGAGCCCCTCATCGGTAATCAGCACCTGCACTGGTTGCCAGACCTGGCGTAGTGCATGCCATGCCGACTTGGGGCGCCCGCACGCATCGACAATACCCCAGCCTGCGCCAGGCGTCAGGTCTTGCAGTTGCCAGATCAGGCCGCCGGAACAACCCGATCCTACTCGTCGCCATTCGCTGAAGACTTCGGTCATCACCTCCGCCGTCACTGCCCGCGACAGCATCAGGTAGCGTCGGGGCTGCTCATACCGCAAGCGCGGCGGATCCACGTCGTACAAGGCGCGCAAATAGTGATCGCGGACATCTTCGAAATCCCACGGTGCACCCGCGTCGCGCGGCACCGTGGCTTTCCAGCGCGGGGAATGCAGCGGCAGCGACAGTCCGTGCTCTGTCAGCGTTCGATCACCGGGAACATTGGCAAAGGCCAGGCATTCGGAGGCGAAGCGGACCTGCGCCAGCCGCGCATCCGTCAACGGACGTTCGTAGGCCCCCACACCGTAATAGTGGCAGACACCGCTGTCCGGCTGGAACGGCCAGGCACCTCCGGTTGGCGAATTGCTGACATAGACCACGTCCGGGCGATACGCGGCAACCAGGCCCGGGATCAACTCCTCGAACAGCGGTTGCTTCCATTCGCCACGCGAGGTACCCAGCATTGCCGCCTGCTGCTCCGCCTCGCTACCGCCGCAAAGCACTGCAATGCTTGGATGCGCCCGGGTCGATGTCAGCCACCCGGTGACTTCGCGCTTGAAGTCATCGGTAAGGCCAACGCCGGGTCCGATGCTGCCATAGTCGAAGTTGGCGAACATGAAATCCTGCCAGACCAGCAGGCCCAGTTCGTCGCAAAGCCGATAAAAGGCTTCACCCGGATAGCACGTGACACCGCTGATGCGCACCATATTCATGCCGCCGTCGCGCGCAAGCGTCAGCCAATACCGGGATGCTTCATCAGTGTCTGCGAGGCCAGGCAAATCGATGCTGGAGATGCAGGCCCCGCGGCAAAACAGCCGCTCGCCATTGATGCACAGCGCAAACGGCTCCGACAACCTGGAAGACCCGGACGAGTCCGATGCGCTCGCACCGTCGAGCGATACCGTGCGAAAACCGACCCGACCGCATTCGATGGCGCGCCCGTCGAAGGTTGCATCGACACGGTAGAGGTGTGGCTCGCCGTGCGTATGAGGCCACCATACCTTCGGGCGTTCGACCCGTAGCGTGCCCGCAAGGGTGTGCCTGTCAATGCGCGACAGCGTGCCGGGATAGCTGCAACCCTCACCGTCTGTTGCCTCGAACGACCCCGAGGCCGGCGCTGACCCCGGGAAATGCAGGCGCAGCGAGACGACGCCGTGTCCTTCCGGCATTTCCGCCGACACGTCAGCACGCACGCCGTGGAGAATGTCGTCGCTTGCCGGATCGAGCAACTCCACGGAACGCCAGGGCCCCACCGCATGCACCGGCGGGCACCAGCCCGGCATATGGCCAAGCAGGGTCGTGCGGACCGTACGCAGGGTCGGGGGTACGATCATTCTGGGCTTCCAGCGCACGGCGCCACGCCGCTTGCGCAACCATGGATGCAGCGCCCGAAAACAGAGATACAGCAGGTTGTCTCCGTCCAGGTCGACCTCGACCTCGTGCGCGGCGAACATATGCTGAACACTCAGCACGAGTTTTCCGTTGAGCCAGGCTTCGGCCACTGTGGCGAGTCCGTTAAAGCGCAGCACCTGCCTGCCCCGGCCGGCAAAGCTCACTCGATACCAATGGTCATGCAGGTGCAGTGGCGGCGGCGCGGAGTCGTCCCAGCGCCCGGCGGCGCGCAGCGCGCTGGCCACCGTGCCAGGAACCGGGGCTGGCAGCCAGCCCGCCGTGCCATCCAGGCCCGCCGGACTGTCGGCTGCACCGGCGTCCGTCTGTATCCACGTCCACTCGCCACCGAGCGCGGCATTGCCAATGGGGATGCCCGATCGGTCAGGAAATGACTCCAGATCGGGCATCGAAGCGTTTGTGTCCGGGTAGCCTTGGGACTTCATGGACTGCCTTCATCTCGTAACCCGCCAGGGCCGAAATGCCAGCCTGGCGGAGCACAGCCGACTGCCTCACAGAATGGCTCCAGCGGCATCGGCCGGCAGCATGCTGCGCGGTTCCGATTGGATCCTCGCGGCGTCAGACTAGATGCCTCCGAGCACGTCGCGCACGCGTTGCGGCCAGCGCGCCAGTTCGAAGCCGTGATGGCGCAGCAAAGCCAGCGTCAGGCGCTCGATGCCGAAGCCCACGCAGCCGGTATGCGCCAGCGCCCCGTCATCAGTGCGCAGCGGCCACGCATGGGCGAAATGATCCATGTGGTAGTTGAAACTCATGCAAGCGGTCGGTGGCGCGCCATCGTTGATCGGCACCAGCAGTTCAAACTTCAGTTTGAGTTCACGCTGACTGTCCGCGACGATCTTGCCACCACGACCGAAGAACGGATCGTTTGCAATATCCACTTCGTGCGGCAACCCGAGCATGCTGGCCAGCTTCTGGCCACGCTCCATCCATATCTGGCGGAATTCGACAATCTGCTCGGCAGTCCCGAGCCGCACGTACTCGCGCTGGCGGAACATCTGCATGCGTGCGGGATCGATGGAAGGCTCATGGCGGAAGCAATACGTCAGCACGTCGACCACGAGGCCGCCACGGGGCATCGGCCCGCGGTCGGCCACTACCGGATAGACCGGATAGCACGCCGCGGGTGCCAGCACCACTTCGGTCGGTCGCTGCTGCTCGGCCCATTCCTCACCGTGTTCCACACGGGCGAGCAGACGGTGATGTTCCCGTTCGCCGCCACAGAAGCAATGCACCGTCCCCGCCAGTTGCGGAAAGCTCTTGAGGTATTCGCTCGCCTCGAAATCCTCGCGCGGCATCGCGGGAGGAAATCGCATCACTTCCGCATGCTGGTCGGCTCCGAGCTTGCTGATGGCGAGGTTCAATCCATCGGCAATGCCTTCGAACAGCGCGCTGCGACCGTAAATGCCATCGACCTTGGTCGGGAAGAGCACACGGGCATCGATGAGCGCCTGCCGGTAGGCACGACGGCCGAGGTCCGGATCCTTCACCGGTACGGCGTAGAGAAAATGATCATCCGCGACAGGAGATGCGTTTTCGTCGGCTGTGCAAGTGTGGCTGGTGTCGTCCATGTTCGGATCCTCAGGCAGTCCGGTCCGCCAGCAGCAGGTTGGCGGTGTTGGTCAGGATGCGATCGTTGTTGATCATCAGGGGCGCTGACCACAGATCCCGAAGGTGGCGTCCCAGGCTGAACGGCGTGCCATGCTTGTAGCCCGCCATGCCGCACACCAGCATCGCGATCTGGACTGCCTCGAGCGCCAGCGCCGACACGCTGGTCTTGAGACCATTCATTTCCGCCGCCAGGCTGAACATCGCCGACACGCCCTGCCTTGCGTGCCGCTGGCGCTGGTGGCTCAGCGCCAGCTCCAGGCGGCCATCAAGCATCTGGATGATGGCCACGGCCTCAGCCACGCGCGTAGCCGATGGCGGCAGCGTGCCGGGTCGGGCACGGGCCTGGCCCTGGAACAGTGCCTTGGCACGCTGGACCGCGTCCGCCGCGATGCCTGTCCACACGGCAGACCACAGGATATGCGACACGGGGGTCATCGTAACGTCGGCAATCTCGCCGAACGGCACCGGCAGGATCTGATCGGTATGGCCGCGCGCTTCGAGCCGGAAGCCGTTGCTGCACGTGCCCCGCATGCCCAGGGTGTCCCATGCGGAGAGGTTTTCCAGCGTGTAGTCCGGCTTCAGAACGCTCACCATGACCTGGTCCGTGGGCGCGGCATCGGGGTGCCGACGTGCCGTCACGAGAATTCCGTCAGCGTGGGCACCATAGGAGATGGTTGGCGCCATCTTCAGCAAATGCAGGTTGTCGTTGTCGACGTTGACCGCGCATCCGCTGTTGCGCAAGGCACCGCCAATAGCCTCTTCGGAGGTGGCCGATGCGAGCAGCAACTGTTCGCCGCCAAGCCGTTGCAACAGTTGCGCGTGCCATGCACTGTTGCCGGCATGGTTGACCAGGCATGCTACCTGGATCTGGTGCATGGCGTATATCATGCCCGTCGAAGCGCAGGCAGCGCCGAGCACGCGGCAAACTGCCGCGATCGTCTCGAGCGGCGCGCCACCACCGCCAAGGTCAATCGGTACCATCGCACCCAGCAGTTTGTGCTCGCGCAATACCGTGAAGGCCTGACAGGGAAAGCTTGCATCCCGGTCGATCTGGTCTGCATGCCGTGCGGCTTCTGCGGCGACCAGCCTCGCCGCCGCCATCCAGTGCGCAGCATCTGCAATCTCGGCGCGCGGATGTGTCAGCTCAACGCTGGCAAGGGCGGGGCTCACGCAGCCTCCTGCTCATTCTTGAGTTGCTCGGCTGCCGTAGCCAGTGCGCCGATGCTGCGGAACAGCTGGCGGGTCAGCATGCGATCGGGGATTTCGATGCCGAAGGCGTTCTCGATCGCGATCATGACATGCACGGTCGCCAGCGATGACAGTCCCGCTTCATACAGATCGGCGTGGTCATCCAGAGATTCAACTGGCACGTTCAGACGAGCCACTTCCGACAGAATGGTACGTATGGCTGCTCTCATGCTGGGGCTCCAGATTTAGGAAAAGCATGGTGTTGGGCTATTTAGCCCGGACTTCGGGCTCGAATCGGTACGCTTCCGTACGAATGGGCTGCGAGTGCCGGGACGCCTGCAAGGCCCTGGCACGGCGCGTTCCGGGCGGAGAAGCCCCACCTGGAGTTGCCAGGGCAATGCGTGGCCTTCGCGCGGGAAAGCACGACGCGACATCCAGGCCCGGGGGCGAGGGCCCTGTCAGGTCTTCTTGCAACAGCGCTACCAGACGAGGCGATGCGCCCTGTCCAAGGGGGCAGCTCCGCCCGTAGGCGGCACCGATCGAGCGCCGTCACGCGTGCGGGCGTACCCGTTTCTGCGTAACGCTTTCCCCGCATCACTGCATGCGCTCGTGCGTATGTTGCGCAGAAAATTGGCACGTCCCGCGATCGGAGCGCCGGCTTCAGGCTTTCTCCGCTCCATTGATGACTTGCCTGGTCAATGCCGGGCGCTTCGCTTCCGCCTTGGGCAAGGGCATGCCCAGATAGGGATTGATGGTATTGAAGTCCGACCGGTTGCTGCGCCGTGGCATGACCCCGTTCAGGATCCCGCCCGCCAGCCGCGCATTGGCATGCGCCAGGCGCTTGAGGGTGTCGTCGACCTGGCCCGCCGCGGTCACGTCCGCGCGCACCACCACCAGCGTGGAGCCCGCCAGGTTCGCCACCAGCGTGGCATCGGCCACGGCCAGCACCGGCGGCGTGTCGACCAGCACCAGGTCGAAGCGGCCCGCGCACAGCCGCAGCGTTTCCGCCAGCGCCGGCAGCATCAACAGTTCGGACGGATTCGCCGGCGCCGCGCCGCGGTTGAGCAGGAACAGGCCGCTGACCACGCTCGGCCTGACTGCATCGGCGATCGCGGCGCGCCCGGCCAGCACTTCGGCCAGGCCCGGCTCGACCGGCTGGTCGAACCAGTCCGCCACGCGGCCGCGGCGCAGGTCGGCGTCGATCAGCAGCACGCGCTGGCCGGCCTCGGCGAACAGCACCGCGAGGTTGACCGCGGTAAAGGTCTTGCCCGCGCTGCTGGCCGGGCTGGTGACCGCCACCACGCAATTGGGCGCATCGCGCAGCGCGAAGTGCAGCGCCGCGCGCAAGGTGCGCAGCCCCTCCACCGCCAGAGAATGCGGCGCGCGCCGCGCCAGCAGGTACTGGTCGTGCAAGCCCTGGCGCAGCAGCCGTTCGGCGCGCGCGTGCTCGTCCTCCGGCGCGGCCGCGGTGGCGGCATCGATCACCTCTGTGCCCGGCTCGGGCCAGCCCAGGCGCGCCTCGGTCGGCAGCGCGAAGCCCGCGGCGATGCCCAGGCGGCGCTTGGTTTCGATCTGGCGCTCGAGCTCGGACTGCTCGTTGCTGAAGGCGATGTCGCCGAGCATGGCCATGCCAAGCCGCTCTTCGGCATCGGCGGCGCTGGCCACCGACGGGCGCAGGCGCTGGCGCAGGTTGACGCCAGCCACGCCCAGGCACAGCCCGAGCAGCGCGCCCACGGAAGCGAACGGCCACGTGCCGATCCCGACCGGCGTCACCGGCGCGATCGCGGCGTCGATCACGCGCAGCTGGCTGGAGCTGTCGGACAGCATCAGCGACAGCTGCTCGACCTTGGTGCGCAGGGTCATGTACATGTCCTCGGCCACCTTGACGTCGCGCGTCAGCGCCACCGATTCGCGCTCGGAGGCCGACAGGCTTTGCATGCGCGCATCGATCTCGGCACGCTCGCGCGTCATCTGCTGGATCTGGCTGTCGACCGTGCGCACTTCATTGGCCTCGGTGGTGAAGCGCTGCAGCAGCCGCGTGCGCTCCAGCCGCAGCGCGGCGATCTGGCGCTGGTACTCCATGCTGTTGTTCAGGAACGATTGCGCATCGCGGCTGGGCGCCAGCGAGCCGGTGCGCGCGCGGTAACGCGTCAGCGCCTCTTCCGCGCGCGTGAGCTCGGCCTGCACGCGCGGAAGTTCGTTGGACAGGAAGGCCAGCGTGCCGGCGGCGTCCTCGCGGCGCTTGGTGGTCTGTCCGTCGATATAGGCGCGCGTGACGCCGTTGACCAGCTCGGCGGCAAGCTGCCGGTCCGCATACTGCCAGCCCACGCGCACCGTGCCGCCCGGCTGCGCCGGTGCGCCGCCGGGACTCGCGGACATCTGCGCGCCTTCGCTCTCGACCTGCAGGCCTCTGCGCACGGCCTCGGCGGTGCGCGCGAGATCGTGACGTGTCAGCGCGAAGCGCGTCCCGGGCGCGGCCTCGATGCGGTCCACGCGCAGCGTAATGCCGTTGCCGCTGGCGGTCTCGCCGACACGGCCCTCGAGCAGCAGCACGTCCTGGTCGAAGAGCCGGTAGGCGCCGTCGCGGCGTGCCTCGAACAGCAGGGGATGGTCCACCAGGTCTTCGGGCACGCTCATGGTGTCGACCACCAGGCGTTCGCCGCCCCAGGCATAGCCCTGGCTTGCGGGCCAGGTCCCGCGCACGTGGCCGGGCGTGGAGAAGCGGTCCACCAGCGCGCCCACCAGCGGCGCGCGCAACGGCTGCGCGGTGATATCCAGGCGCAGGCGCTCCACCACTGGCCCCACCACGGCGCGGCTCTTGAGCAGCCCCGCGTCGAAGCCGGCAGCGCCCTGCGTCTGCGCGACGCTGCGCACGCCGCCGTCGCGCCCCTCCACCTGCACCAGCGCCTGCGCGCGGTATTGCGGCGGCTCGGACAGCGCCACCAGCGCGCCGACGCCGGCGCCGGCAACGCCCGCGGCAACGATCCAGCCCATGTGGTCCATCAGTGCGCGCGCCTGGCGCGTGCCGGCGGGCTGAGCTTCGCGCCGGGGGGCCGCACCTTCCGCCGGTGCGCCGGCATATGACAGTCTGCTCACGGGTACCGCTCCTCAAATGGGATCAGCGCGGCGTCCTGCGCCGCGCGTGGTCAGCCGCATGCCGCCAGGGGCAGCCGGCAGCGCCGTTCAGGCGTTGGCCAGCGCGGGCAGCAGCCGGTCATATTCGCGCTTGACCAGCTTGTAGCATTCGCAGGAATGCTTCTCCAGGCCGCAGCGGTCCAGTACCGTGATATGGCCGCGGCTGTGGTGGATCAATCCAAGGTCCTCCAGCTTGCCCGCGGCCTCGGTCACGCCTTCGCGACGCACGCCGAGCATGTTGGCAATGACCTGCTGCGTGATCACCAGCTCGTTGGAACTGAGCCGGTCGATCGCCAGCAGCAGCCAGCGGCACAGCTGCTTGTTCAGCGAGTGGTGGCGGTTGCACGCGGCGGTCTGCGCGATCTGCGTCAGCATCGCCTGCACGTACAGCAGCGTCACGCGCTGCAGCGTGGGCAGGCGCGGCAGCTCGGCGCGCAGCATGCGTGCGGGGATACGGTAGGCAAGGCCGGGGCTGCGCACTTCGACGCGGCTGGGCATGGTGTCGCCGCCGGTGACTACCGGGATGCCGACCAGCCCTTCATGGCCGACCGCGGCGATCTCGACGGTCGCGCCGTCTTCGAGCAGCGACAGCAGCGAAACCACCGCCGTGGTTGGGAAGTAGACGTGGACGATGCGCTGGCCGGAATCGGTGAGCAGCTCCCCGGCGCGCAGCCGGACCAGCTCGAAATGCTGGGCCAGTGTTTCCCACTCGCCACGCGGCAACGCGCTGAGCAGGTGATTGACATGCAGTTCCGACCGATGCGTGATCATTTTTTCGTACCCCCTGTCCAAACCCGTTTGCGGAACAACGTCCTGCCGGCTCGGCGAACGCCACTCGGAAAAAACGGGCTTCAGCCTTGCCGGTTCCCGTTCAGCGCCAGCATGGCCGGCATGACTGGTATCCGACTGCCTGGCTGCGCCGTTGACCCTGCTGCGGCGCTGACTGCAAGCCAGTGACTCTATTTAGCGTCATGGAAAGACGCTGCGACAGTAGGCGAATGGTTGGGGAGCGCTCATCCATCGGGAGGTTGGCCGGAAAGCCGAGCGGGATGCCCGGCCGTGGCGCATTCAGCGTGCAGCGCGCGGCAGCGGCGCAGGCAGGCGCCGGGCCCTCCTGCAAAAGTCGGAGATGGGAGCAAGCGCGGGGCGGCCGGCGGAGACGGCCGGTGCCGGAAGGGACGAAAGGGGCGCGAGCAATTCGACAAGCTGGCATGGCCCGACCTCATCCAGCGGCAAGGCGCGCGGAAGAAAGCCGGCCAGGTGGCCGGCGGCGGCCACCACGGTGCAGCGCCAGCCATGCACTGCCGCCGCCGCGGGGTGCAGCACGCGTGGCGCGCGGAAGCACAGGTGGATCGTGTTCATGCCCGACAGTTCGATCGCGGCCTCGTGCAGATCGTGCAACTGGTGCAGCCCGGCGTCGCGGCCGGTCGCATCATCCACGGCAATCGCCAGGCGCCCGTTGACCCACGCTTCGGTGCCGCGCGCCAGGCCGCGCAGGCGCAGCAGCCGTGGCCCGTGTCCGGCAATGCACAGCCGGTACCAGTAGTCGTGGCAGTGCAGCGGCACCGGAGCGCCTTCGCGCAAGCGGCCCGCTGCCCGCATGGCCATCGCGACCGAACCGGGCACCGGTGCCGGCAGCCAGCACGCGCCGTCGTCGAGCACCGCCGGCGACGGGGCCGCGCCGGGCAGCGTCAGCAGCCATCGCCACGGACCGCAAGGCGCGCGCGACGCTATGTTGGTGAAGGCGGTGACGAAGGCGGCGACGGGTGTGGCGCCGGGCAGTGGGACGAGGGCAGCGGCCGGCCGGCCCGTGGCCGCGGCATCGGGAGAAGTCATGGCGCATACTCGCCGAAATGCCGGGCCAGCGCCGGCACGCTGGCCTGGTAGGAGGCCTCGAGCTGGTCCAGGCAATCGTCGCAGCGATCCGGTTTGCGGCTGATCACGGCGCGCATCAGCCGGAACTGCATCACCATCGCTTCCGACGCCATCGTGTAGCACGCTTCGGCCGCCTTCTCGGGAACCTCCTGTCCCTGCATCACCAGCCAGCGCAGGTAGCGCGCGAGCAGCTCGAAGTTGGCGCCGAGCTGGCGCAGCACGCCCGAGGCGTAGTGGTGGAAACCCGGCTCGCCGCGCGCCATCAGCCGCTCCAGGTGCGCGGGAAACGCGGCGCGGAACTGTGTCACGGGATTCTGCTGCGGCCGGTTGCCCAGGTGCGTGCGCAGCAGCGCCAGCGAAGCGTCGAGCAGCGACTCGCGCCCGCGCAGCCGGCCATCGCGGCGCACCACATCGGCATGCACGAAGGGCAGCGTCTCGGCGCTGCGCGCTCCCGGCGCCAGCTGGAAGATCGCGGCGTAGTCCTCGCCGCTGGCGGTGTGGTAGCCGTCGGTATGGTAATAGCCGACGGCGCCCGCCTCGGGGATCAGCACGTCGACGGCGATGCAGGTCGGCGTGCGGTGGCGCTGGTAGCCGGCGCCGGGCGGTGGCGGCAGCTGGCTGCTGTCGAGCTCGATCACGACGAGATGTCCGCGCGCGGTCTGCGCCGCCACGTGCGACTCGAGCGAGTCGTACAGCGTCATCGCATGGGCGGTCAACCCGTAGAGCCGCTCGAGGTCCGCCACCGGAAAGCGGCACTGCGTGAAATGGTCGGCCTCGAAATCCTGCCGCACTGCGCACGGCAGCGCGGCGACCGGTGGCAGTTCGAGTCCGTGCAGCAACTCGATCCACAGGTCGATATGGCAGTTGACGTGCGACCACACCGGATTGCCGCCGCGCAACCCGGGCCCGCCACGTCCACGCATCTTGGTGTCGCCGTACACTAGAGACCTCCGCGCCTGCCATGCCGATCCAATTGCGGTGTGCGTGGCGCGCGCCGGATGCGCGCCCTCGCGCTCGCGTTCCGGCTGCCGTGCACTGACATTCTGTTGTCATGCCCGCCTTCTCCCTGCACCGAGCCAAATGCTTGCGCCATCGGTCTTGACGGCGATCTTGGCGCGTGCGGTTCAGGACAGTCTGTTGGACGGCGCACAAACTTTGCACAGGTCCCGAGGTCCGGCCGTCGTTGCGTTGCGCATGGCTGCGCGTGCCGACGGATGCGCGCCTGCGCTTGTCGCCGCAGAGGTTGAGTTCCGGTTGAGCCGGTTGAGCCGGTTGAGTGGCATTGAGCACGCATGCGTGACACGCATGCTGCTTCTGGTTGATACAGTCGCGCGTGCCGATTGGATATCGTCAAGAGGACGTGTGGGCGGCAGTATTGCCCGCACGCCTTCAAAGCCCGCATGGTCCCCCGGTCGGCGGGCTTCTTTTTTTGTGGCATGGCATGGGCGCGACGGCGTGCGCCAGCGCGGGCGACGCCAGCAGTCATGTGCATGGCCTGTGGCTGCACGGCAATGGTTGGCGAGCGGAATGGGGAGAATGGGGAGAATGGGGAAACGGGCAGACCTGCTGCAGGATGACGGCAGCAGTGATCGCGTGCCTCGCCCTCGCGCTGGCGCGGGCGAGGCATGCGCAATACGGCAAGGCGCCGCAGCGCCCCGGCTCAGGGTAGCGTAGCTGCCGGCAGGCGCAGACGATGCTGCGCCAGGATCAGTGCGCGGAAGCTTTCCACGCGCAACACCGCTTCACGCTGTCCTGCTTCACGCGCTGCCTGCGCTGCGGCATGCTCGCAATCGAAGCGGCGACCATGCAGTTCACCGCGATACAGCAGCGGCTGCTCGCCGGCACCAGCCAGCCGGATTTCGAAGCAGCAAGCCCATTTGCCCCGGCCCTCGCGCACGGCGAAGCCATGCACGACCAGGTAATCCATCCCGCCTTCCATACGACCCCCTAGCATCCCGGTGCGGCATGCCTCTTGGAGCGGGGCCGCTCGCACGCCGGGCATTTGAAGCATAGTGCTTGCGCGCATAGAGCGCCCTCATCCGCAGGCTGTAATCCCGTGGTGGCCGAAAGAGGGAAGCGCGTGAGGGCGCTTGAGGGCGCTTGAGGGCGCTTGAGGGCGCGTGAGGGGCCGGCAGACTCAGTCGGCGCCAACGCTGTCCTGCGGCATTGCCTGCATCAGCGAAAGCGCCATGCGCGGGAAACACTGGCCGCCAGCCCACACCAGCGCGGTCGCGGCGCAGACGAGTTCGGCAGGCGCCGGCACCGCCAGGCAACCGCTCGCGCCCAGCAGCGCGGCGTGGACGATCAGCGCCGCGTCGAGCCGGTCTGACAACACCAGCCAGCGGCGCGGCGCGAGCCGGGCATGCATCTGGTCGAGCAGCTTGCGCGGGTCACCGTCCAGTCCGCTGCAATCGATCAGCGCGATATCGGGCGGCTCGCTGCCGGGCTCGTCCGCATCGGGATGACGCTGCCGGCCGGCAGCGCACTCCTGCAGCCATTGCGGCGCGCGCCACCGGATCGGGCGCGGCAGGCCCAGCGCTTCCAGGCGACGCACCAGGGTGCGGCACATCATTTCGTTGCTGGCAATCAGGTAGGTCGGCATCGATTCGGCAATGGCGCCCATGGCCGCTGCGGCGCGATGGGTCCAGGGTCAGAAGGTCATGTGGCCGGACGGCCCGCCGTGGCGAACATGGCGCGCCTCGCGGCGAGCGCGCCCTGCCGTTGGGCGCCTGACGCAATGGCGTGCGGCAGGCGGCGGCGAACGCCTCCCTGTCAACGTAGCAAGCGCTCCCCGCCACCGCCTCATGCTTTTGGTGGACGCCACCACGTCAAAAGGATGACCCGCGGGGATGGCCGCGGCACCGGATCCGACCGGCGCCGGCATTGCTGCAAGCGATGCACCCCAGAACGATCATGCAGGGACGTCAGGCGGCCTGGCACGCGCCGAGCGGCCGCACCGCCGGCGGGCCGGCCCAGTCCAGCGTGGCGCCGCGCTGCAGCGCCACGTAGACGGCCTCGCCCTTGTTGCGGACATGGAGCCGCTGGTACAGCGTGCAGGCATGGGTCTTGGCCGTGGCCACGGAGATATTGAGCATCCGGCTGACGGTCTTGATTGGATAGCCGCGCGCTAGCAAGGCCAGCACCTCGTACTGCCGTTCGGTGATATTGAGCAGATGCGCGCCGCTCGACGGCGTCTCGCTCGCATGCGCAACCGGCGCTTCGCCGCGCAACGCATGCAGCGGCACCACCACCGGGCCGGCGGCGTGACTGGTCGGCTCGGTCGGAGCGAGCATGGGCGGCGTGCCGGCTTCGTCGCCGCGTCCGCTGGCCGGCTCGGACAGCAGCAGCGATGGGAAGCACTCCCCGCCGGCCAGCACGAGCCGCACCGCGGCGTCGAGCGCTTCGGCGCTGGCGGCCTTGTGCAGGCAGCCGCGTACGGGCTCCGGCAGCGCCGGCCGTGACAGTGCCGCGGCGGGTTGCTCGGTCAGCAGCAGCACGCGCCGGGGCCGCAGGCGCTCGCACAGGTCGTCGAGTTGCGCCCAGCCTGCCGCGGCGTCGGACGGTAGCCCGTAGACCAGCAAGTCGGCTTCTATCAGCCAGAGGTCGGGTTCGATCGGCGCGAGCGGATCGATATCGGTGAGGTCGCCCGGGAGATGCGCTTGGGCCAGGAGGTGGCGAAGACCCAGGCGCAACAGTGGATGTTGCTCGATCAAGAGGATGCTGGCCATGGCCGCTCTCCTTCTTATTGCGGCAAGCCCAGGCCCTGCGACAAACCCGTTCTTGCTGTTGGACCAGCTTCCGCTATGCTGCGGCTCGTCGATCCATACGATCCGGCTTGTTCCTGGCCTGGTACGGCGTCCCGTCGGTTGCCGTGCCCGTCCCTTCCCTTGGAGTGCCGAATCGCCCCGTTTGCGCCGTTCGAGCCGTGACTGGCCGGCTGATGCCGGGCCGCGCAGCTCATGACTGACGCTTTAGTAACTTTCCAACCAGATTTAACAGAATCTAATTCTGATCTTCAGCTTATGAAACAGGGGCGTCGAAAGCAAGCCTCTGTGCATTGCAGCGGGGTATTCCCCGAGGGCTATCTTCCCTACGTACCGGAGCCCCACCTCCGGCAACCCACTGCGACCCTTCCAGCGCAGCTTAACCGGGCAGACAGATGTTCGGGCGGCAACGTACTGGCGGAATGGCGCTTATCCCGCATAAAATTATCGGCATTGCTCTTTGCTGTGCATTTCCGGGTGGATGGATTCGGGCTCAGCTTAAGTGCTTTATAAATCAAGGAGTTAGGCGAGCCATGTGCCCTCCCTCACTGACCGCCCCGCGCCATTGCCCATGTTGCCAGGATCACATTCCTTCAGCCTGACCCGCAGCGAATTCGCCGCCGTCCGCGCCTATGTGCAAGGCATGCCGGCAGCCATGGTCGTCGGCCGCTATCTGGCCGACGGCGGCGATGACGACGACGCCGGTGAATCGGCCCTGCGCACGCTGCTGAGCCTGCGCGACCGCATGGTCCAGCTGGCGCATCTCCATGGCCGCGCCGATCTGGCCGAGCTGCTGGTGGCCGGTCCGGGCCGTTCCAACCGCGGCATGGATCGCCGGGTGGACGCGCTGGCGGAACTGGAACGGCTCGGTACAGCGGCACCACGGGCGGAGCATGGCGTGGAATTGTGGTTCGGGCCGTCGCTGGCGCGGCGCCTGCGCCATGCCGAAATTGTTAACATTAAAGCACTTATTGGGCTGACCAACGTCCGCGGCACGGCATGGTGGCGGCGCGTGCCACGTATTGGAGCCCTCGCCGGCCAAGCCATCAACCGCTGGCTGGCAGAGCATCGTGAACTGGTCCGCACGCCCCAGGGCCAGCCCATGCTGGCCGCGCATGTGGGTAACCGCACGCCACTGGCGCGCGGGGCGCTGGCACCAGACATGCCACGCCTGCTGCCGCTGGAATTTCTCGCCAGCGATGCGGAGGCGCCGCCCGCCTGTCCCTTTGCCAGCGGCGTCGGCATGGTGCGCAAATGGCTGCACGCCAGCACTCCCCCTGCCGGCGCCACGCATGCCGCGTACCGGAAGGAGGCCGAACGGCTGTTGCTGTGGGCGGCAATCGAGCGCCGCAAGGATCTCGCCGCGTTGGACGAGCAGGACCGCCAGGCATACCTGGCCTTTCTTGCCGACCCACAGCCGGCGGCGCGCTGGTGCGGACCGCGGGCACCCCGGCAAGTCGGGTCCTGGCGGCCATTTACCGGGCCGCTGGGCGAGGCCAGCCGGCGCCATAGCATGCGTGTCCTGGGCGCCTTGTGGGCGTGGATGGCGCGCAATGGGTACGACTCGGCCGCCCGGTGGCTGCCAATAGGGGGACCGGCACGGGGTGCGGCGGCGGATATGGGCATGGCGGCCGCGGCCGGAGATGCGGCATCCGGACTGGACACCGGCAGCGCTGCCTGCCGGGAAGCTGTCGACGACATGGCGCTGGTGCGCTTCACAGCCTGGCTGGAGAACGAAGGCAGCCGGCCGGACGGCGTGCGCTACCGGGCCGCGGCCGCGGCGGTCGCGCTGCTGCTGGAATGCCGGCCGCGTTTTGCCGGGCTTGTGGCGCTGCGCTGGAAAGACCTGCGGATCCTCCACCGGGTGTCCGAAACGAGGACGGAGGAAGCGCCGGACGACGACCGGCTTGTGCTCACCGACACGGCGCTGGCCGCGCTACGGCGTCACTGGCAAGACCGGGGATTGGACCTGGACGCGCCCGCCGCAGCGGATGTGCCCCTGCTCGGCCCGCCCGCCGCGCCGCCCACCCGGCGGGCGCAGCGCAAGCTCGCCAGCACGGCCCATCCGCCCTATTCGGTGCGCGGGCTGCATGCGCTGCTGTCGGCTGCGATTACCCGCTATCGGAGGCTGGATGCCGCCTTTCCGGCCCGGTCGCCACGTGACCTCATTCGCGAGGGGGAGCGTTGCCGGACAGCGTCGGCGTCGGTCGAAGAAGTTGGTACGGGGGGAGAGTTGCCGTAGGGGACTGGCGGTGCGGAACAGGATGGGTGGCGGCGTTACCACCGAAGAACTGGGTACGCTACAGGATCTTGCCGAGCGATCCTGCCACAGTTGGAGACCTGGATGCCCCGGGGACGGTGGTGTGCAATGATCCCGCCTCCCCGCTTCTACCTCGTCCTCACTCAGAGCAAGGTCTTGTCCAGTCCGAAGCGAGCCTTGAGCAGCTCGACCAGATCCTCCCGGGCACTACGGTCGCCCAGCTGGACATCGAGGACGACTCGCCCCGAATCCCACTCCTTGATGGTCCCGAGCAACTGGCCGCCGTCGGTCCGGATCTTGTATTGCCGGCTGATTTCCTTGATCTTGCGCGCCTTGCCCTCCTGGGCATGCTTGCGGATCGCCTCGACTTCGCGGCTTGACAGGCCATCGTTGATGATCCGCGCAGCCAGCTCGCGGGTCCGCTCCTCCCCCGCCAACTTGCAGTACAAAGTCAGCTCATACCCGGCGGCGATGCCGATCGCGCTCGGCCGCTCGCGCATCACGGCAAGCACGGACTCGGGCAGGCGCAACAGCGCCAGCGTCTTGTTGACCGTGCCGGCGGACATCCCGGTCAGCTCGCAGATTTCTTCTTCCTTCTGGACCTTGCCTTCATCGAGCAGCTGGCGCCAGGCGATCGCATTGTCCAGTGCCGACTGGTCCGAGCGCTGCTCGTTGAGCATGAACGACAGCCGGTAGAAGTCCAGGTCGCTCAGGTCGTCCTCGACAAAGCACTCCATCTCGAGCTTGCCGGCTGACGCCAGCGCTCGTTTGCGGTAGTGGCCGTCGATCAGGATGTAGTGGCCGGGACGCGACGTGTCCGGGGCAGCGAGGCCGGGGGTCTTCTGTCCATGCGTGGCGATCGACGCCGCACGCTCCTGCACGATGGCGGGATCATAGATCCGGCGGGCATTCAGCGGATTGTCATGAAGCTGCGCCAGCGGAATCCGCACCAGCTGCCGGCCCGTCGCCATCTCGCCAGCACTTTCAGCGCTGAAAGCGGCAGCGGCATCGTTGGTCCTGCCCTGCAGCAGGCCATTCGGATGCTGCGAAATCGCTGCCTCGGCCCGGGCAAACCGGTCCAGCGTGTCGCTGCGGTGCTTCTCTGCCACCATGCCGGCGAGCATGCCGGCCTTGAGGCTTTTCAGTTTTGTAGCCATGCCTTATTGCTCAATCAAAGACAACACTTCGTCGACCATCATGTCGACCTCCTGTACCGCCTCACGCGCCCCGGCAACGCCATGGACAGTACAGCCGATCGCCTGGCATTCGCGGAAGGCCGAGCGCGATCCAATCATCGAATTCAGAAGCGGCACCTCGCCATCGTCTCCCAGGATCTCGATCGCCTGCCGCGCGATCGACACGCGCCGCTGCACCATATTGGCCATCACCCGGATCAGCAACGTTTCATTCTGGACTTGCGCATGTTGTGCCAGCGTTTTTGCTGCGACCGCCGCCCAGAGGTCCGGAGGCGATGGCACCACCGGGATGATGGCAAGGTCGGAGATCAGCAGCGCACTGGACGGCGCCGCCGAATGGACTGCAGGCGGACAGTCGACAACGATGTAATCGTAATCGTGCACAAACTTCCGAACTTCTCGGTGCATGGCGCCGCCCGATGGCGCCAGGCCGATCACCGACGCGGGGAACGGGCGCTCATCGCTGGCCTGGGCGGCCCAGCGGGTGGCGGTGCCTTGTTCGTCCATGTCAACCAACATGGAGCGGGCACCCCGCAGGCCCAGCGTTCCCGCCAGGTGCATGCTGACCGTGGTCTTTCCGCAACCACCTTTCTGGTTGAAGACGGTGATGATTTTGGCTGCCACTGCGACCTCTCTTTCAGCGCTGAAAGCGCGGTTTGACTCTTAAGGCGCAACTGTAGCCAAAAGGAGGTGGCGCTTCAACCATTTTACAAATTTACAAAAATTTTAATGAGGTGCGAAGAAAGGCACCCGGCTTTTTTGGCAGGCGCCAGGGCTTCGACAATAAATTTGCTTGAAATGCGGGCGCCCCTGTGTCTAAAGTATTTGTAGTGCGCATTACGCCGCACATGACACCGCAATCCAAAGTGGTTATGATGCGCGCTACAGTCGAGTCAAGTCGTGTCAACCTCGTCGGCTTCCGTTCGGTATCTACGAGAACTCAACGTGCTTGAACGGTTGTTTGCGTGGTGTACTAGAACTTGCTTCGAAAAGGAAATTCTTATGGCAACCGGTACGGTCAAGTGGTTTAACGAGACCAAGGGCTTCGGCTTCATTACCCCGGACGACGGTGGTGCAGATCTGTTTGCGCACTTTTCCGAAATCCAGGGCTCTGGCTTCAAGACCCTGAAGGATGGGCAGCGCGTCACGTTTGAAGTCAAGCAGGGGCCGAAGGGTCTGCAGGCTTCGGGCATCAAGCCGGCCTGATCCAGCTGATTTGCCCGCTGCGGCAAACCTGCAACGGCGGACAAACAAAAAGGCAAGCGTTGAACGCTTGCCTTTTTTTGCGTCTGCCCTTGTGGCCGGGCGCTCAGCCCAGCTTGCGCACACTGGTACGGGACGGCTGCAGGATCAGCGCCTTGGACGAATCCGCATCGACCTTTGCGCCAGGATAGACCACCAGCACGTCCTTCAGCGCCTTGCGGAACAGCGCGCGGAACTTGCGCTCGCTTTCGGTTTCGGTGCCAAACTGCATTTGCAGGGCTTCCCAGGGGATCTCGGTGCGTCGCTGGATCGTGAAGAACCGGTAGGTCAGCCACGAATAAACGTCCAGGGCGAATGGCGACTGCTTCAGCGCCTTCAGTGCGCGCATGTCCACCGGTACCGGGCGGTTGACCAGTTCGTTGAAAAACGGCTCGGACAGCACCACAAAACTCTCGAACATCGAGCCCTGCCCCGGCTGCATCGGGTCCCACCAAGTGGACAATTGGTCGGCCAGCAGGTAGCCGACGCGGTCGATCGATAACGGCTCGTGGTTCGGGTTTTGGTTCTGGCTCGGCGTGGACTTGTTCTGCACGATCGCAATGGTCGCGGAAAACAGCCGGATCATCTGCTGGCGCACCAGCGTCATGGTGCCGCGCTTGCCGCCGGTAGCCATCGGGATACCGAGGTTGTACATGAACTCGGACAACGAATTGCCCAGCGAGATGCGCCGGTCTTCCACCGTCCCGGTGAACTCGCCCCGCTTCTTCTTCGCCATGATCTCCTTGCCGATCCAGGCAAGCATCAAGCGCGGATAGGAGCCATAGGGATAGCCCAGCGAGACCGTCTCCGACACCAGCTTCTGGCGGCCGTTGGCCGCGCGCTCGGAGCGTTGCTGCGTGAAGTAGCCAGGCTGGATCATCAGCGAGATATTGCCGCTGGTGCGCGTCCATACCGGCGGCGCGCCCTTGGGCGCCCGATATGGCAGCGTGACCTGGACGCTGGCGCGGCTGAGGAAGCCAACTTCGCCGCTTTGCCAGGCGTCCTCGCGTTCCATGGCTTGCGCCTCGTCAAACAGGCGCTGGAATTTCTCGGACGGAACCAGGCTGTTCTCGTTGCCGGGAACAATGATGCGGGAGGGTTCGGCGTCCATGTCGAGGACACTTCGATCCCCCGTGGCGGCCGGGGAGCGTTTGATGGGCATATTGGCGTGCTTCGGATTACCCGCCTTTGTACTCGAAGCCGCAAAGGTTGTCACGCAGAAACAGGTACGCTGAGGCGCTGTCCTGGTTGCCGGGGTTTTGTTATCCGGGGACTCTCATGACTGGCAGCTGGGGGGCGAACGGTGGGCAACCCGCAAGGGTTGTCCACGGTGCGCAACCCTGTGACTACCAGTAAACAATACCGATACGGGTTAACTACTTGTAAACCGTATACGTGAAGTTCAGCGCCTTGATTCATAAGGGGAAAAACCACCCCTGCGAACCCGAATCTGCGGACAAACGTACTCGATTCTGCGAAGGGCCGAACCCGAATCTGCGACGCCCCGAACCTGTATCTGCGAACCGCGCGTACTGGTTTCTGCGGGGATAACCCCGTGTTTCCACAGGCTTTTCCACAACGGCAGCATTGCAGAGCGTACCCGTTTCTGCGGCACCCCAGGCGGTATACGCCGTTTACACCGGGTTTACCGCTGGATTGCACGGCCGGGAGGCCGGCGGCCCGGGTTATCCACGCAGAAAAAGGTTCGACCCCGGGGCCGCGTTCATCCGCCTGATGCTGGCAGCGTACCCATTTCTGCGACCGATGACCCTAATCCGTACCCGTTTCTGCGCCGCGAAGAAAAAACACCTTGCTTCCGGCTCGGCGTACCTGTTTCTGCGGCGTACCCGTTTCTGCGTCAGAGCCGCCCGTACGCCGGAGTTCGGCCTGCGTACCCGTTTCTGCGTGCCCGGCCCCAGGGCGGCATTGCTACATCCGTACCCATTTCTGCGTGGATGAAAGGGGTCTGCGAATAGACGCACCGGCAAGTTTCCATTGTATATCGGCCAATCATAAAAAGCTAGCGCTCACACTCAACGTATACGTCGAGACACCGCCTTTTGAGTGGGCGTACCCGTTTCTGCGGGGAACTTCGGCTAAGCTTCGCCCCAACCAGGTCGACGCGCCTGGGAAACCCCGGACCCCGTACCCGTTTCTGCGTGTGAACGTGGCGTGCAAAGACGAACGAGGCGTACCTGTTTCTGCGGCGGCTCGTTTCAGACCTTTGAGGGATCGGGTCTTGTGCGCTGCAATAGGAGGCGTACCCGTTTCTGCGTGGCATCCGAAGCCTGTTTGTGTGGATATCTCAGCGCCGGGCCGTCACTGGCGCACCCATTGATCTGGCGGGCCCGGAAACGTGGCGATGCCAGGCGTACCTGTTTCTGCGAAGGGCGCGAGGACACGCGGGGTGGGGCCCAGAGCCGGGCGTACCCGATTCTGCGTCCCCGCCGGGGTGTGACGAGGCTCTATGGAGGCGTGGCGTACCCGTTTCTGCGTAAGTCGACCACGACCATTCCCGGATTCCAGCGCAGCAAGGCGTACCTGTTTCTGCGGACGCGGGCGTGTGGAAGGAGGGTGTGCGCAGGACCGGCGCAACGGGAGGGAGAAGCGGAGGGCGGCTGACCGGGGAACCTGGTGCCGCGGGCAGGCAGCACAAGCCGCCGGAAAACAAAAAACCCCGCCGAGGCGGGGTTATTCAGTTGCGTGGCGCGCACGTGGCGCGCCTTGGGCAACGCTTACAGCGGGGTGATGTTCGCTGCCTGCAGGCCCTTCGGACCGTTCTTGACTTCGAACTGCACACGCTGGTTTTCCTGCAGCGACTTGAAGCCGTCGGCGCGGATTTCCGAGAAGTGGGCGAAGAGGTCGTCACCACCTGCGTCCGGCTTGATGAAGCCAAAACCCTTGGCGTCGTTGAACCACTTGACGATACCGGTTTGCATGATTTGCTTTCCAGAAAAAGGATATTAAACGTCGCATGGCGCACGCGCCATCCGACAGGGGAACTCAAGGAAAGGACACCATGGACAACCGAAGTACCAGACGGTGGCTAACGAATGAACTGTTGCCTCGTCGCTTGAATCTAGCCGCGTTTATACGGGGGATTGAGGCCAGCGTCAAGTTGGGGCCAGCCCCGAACCCGCCATGCCCGGGCGCGCCGGCGCCGCGCCCAGCCTCTGTGCGCCCAGTATCCGCTCTGGGATCCGCTGTGGGATCATCACGCCTTTTGCATATCGCTTATCCGTTTGCGCCGTGACGGACCCGGCCCATGCTGGGCCAGAGTACGCTTGCCGCATGGTGGCGCGCCACCCGGCCACGGCCGCGCTGGCATGCCTGCCGCGGACACGATAACGATACCAGGAGACTCAGTCATGTCGATGCCGGAACCCGCTTCCAAGCCGGGTACGCCTTCCGTTAACCCTTCGCGCGGCCAGCCGACGCTGCTCGAGCGCCTGTTCAAGCTGCGCGAGCACCAGACTGATGTCCGCACCGAGATCCTCGCCGGCATCACCACTTTCCTGACGATGGCGTACATCATCTTCGTCAACCCGTCGATCCTGGGCGATGCCGGCATGCCCAAGGACGCGGTCTTCGTCGCGACCTGCGTGGCCGCGGCGATCGGTACGCTGATCATGGGGTTCTATGCCAATTACCCGATTGCGCTGGCACCCGGCATGGGCCTGAACGCGTACTTTGCGTACACCGTGGTGAAGGGCATGGGCTTTACGTGGGAGGCGGCGCTGGGCGCGGTCTTCATCTCGGGCTGCCTGTTCCTGCTGGTGACGCTGTTCCGCGTGCGCGAAATGATCGTCAACGGCATCCCGCATTCCATCCGCGTGGCGATCACCGCGGGTATCGGCCTGTTCCTGGCGATCGTCGCGCTGAAGAATGCCGGCATCGTGGCCGCGAGCCCGGCGACGCTGGTCACCCTCGGCGACCTGCACCAGCCGCCGGCGGTGCTGGCCATTGTCGGCTTCTTCGTGATCGTCGCGCTGGACCACCTGCGCGTGAAGGGTGCGATCCTGATCGGTATCCTGCTGACCACGTTGCTGAGCTTCGCTTTTGCCGGCAACACCTTCCATGGCGTGTTTTCGGCACCGCCTTCGCTGAGCCCGACGCTGCTGAAGCTCGATATCTCGGCGGCGCTGTCGATCGGCATCATCAATGTCGTGCTGGTGTTCTTCCTGGTCGAGCTGTTCGATGCCACCGGCACGCTGATGGGCGTGGCCAATCGCGCCGGCCTGCTCAAGGCCGGCCGCATGGACCGGCTGAACAAGGCGCTGATGGCTGACAGCACTGCCATCATGGCCGGCTCGTTCCTCGGTACGTCGTCGACGACTGCGTACATCGAAAGCGCTTCCGGCGTGCAGGCCGGCGGGCGCACGGGGCTGACCGCGGTGACAGTGGCGGTGTTGTTCCTGGCGGCGCTGTTCATCGCGCCGCTGGCGGGTACGGTTCCTGCCTATGCCACCGCGCCGGCGCTGCTGTATGTGTCCTGCCTGATGTTGCGCGAACTGCTGGAGATCGACTGGAACGACGTCACCGAAGTCGTGCCGGCGGTCATGACCGCGCTGGGCATGCCCTTCACGTACTCGGTCGCGAACGGGGTGGCGTTCGGTTTCATCAGCTACGCGGCACTGAAGCTGCTGACCGGGCGCGCGCGCAGCGTGCCGGTGATGGTCTGGATCATCGCCGCGGTCTTTGTGTTCAAGTTCTATTACTTGCCCGGCCACTAAGCATTTCTGGCGGCAAGAGCAGACGTGGGCGGCACTGGCCGCCCATTCTTTATCGCGCAGGCCCCTTGTTCCATCGCAGGAAGGCCGGAATGCCGCAAGGCGCGCAAAGCGTACCCAATTCTGCGGGCGGTCCCCAACCGCACGAGCGTTCGCAGCGTACCTGTTTCTGCGTGCTGCAATTCGATGGCCTTGGCGCGAACCATACCGCCTCGCACCGGCCAGGCTGGCTGCCGAGAGCGCTGGCATCACCCGTTCGGGGTGCGAAAAGCGTACCCGTTTCTGCGTACCATGCCGGCGAGGAAACGGCGGGCCGGCGGCACGACAGAGGGGTCGCAATCCCATTCGAAATTTAGTCCGAAATTCGGTCCGAAATTTGGCGCGAAATTCGGTCCCAAATCTGTCACAAATCAAGCCGGCAAACGGCTTCCGATGCGCCGATTGGCGGTGTGCAGGCCGGCTCATACCAAAGTATGAGATTGGGTGTAACTCACCCACTCAGGGCTGGACAAACCGCCCCAAATGCACTGAACTATAGGCGTGGCAAAGAGAGGGGCGCGGCAAGGCGCCCCTTCTTCACTCCGGTGCATGCGGCTGGATTGCCGGAGCACACCGAGCGCGCGTTGGCGCCGTCCGCCAGTAAAGGGGGCAGCTCGGATGAGATCGCCAGACAAGGCGGCAAGGCCACGACCAGGGAGCGTGCGGGAAAAACACGTGCGCCACGCAGACATTAATAATTCCAAGACTGACAAGTGGTATCCGCAGACGTGTAGTGCCGGGGGATGTTGTTCAACGGGGATAATCATGACCGCAGGAGAGATCCGGCGACCCGCAATCGGGCCAGTCAGGGAGTCAATAAGCCGATCCACTAGCCGATCCATTCACCACGCCTGGGCTGCTCTGGGGGAAGCCGCAGGTGAAACGCCCGCAAACCGCGCCAGCCGTGACGGCGCCGCTGCCGACGTGGCGGCCCTGCTGGCTGACGACACTGCGCTCAGCGACAGCGCGCGTGCCGCGGTGGAAAACCTGCTGCGCCGCCACCGCCTGCTGGAGGGTGAACTGGCGCGCCAGCGCGCCATGCTGCAGGAATGGATCCTGAGCCAGCTCACCTACAAGTCGCTCTACTACCAGTACTCCGGACAGACCCCCGAGGCACCCCGCGTAGAGCTGATGCGTGAGAAGGAGGCGGTGCGGCGACGCATCCGCGAACAGCTCCAGTGCGGCAGCTATCTCGCCGCGCCCGAGGAGCCGGCCCGCAGTCTGTCCACCTCGTGATACCGACGTTGCTCGCGGGCGCCAACCCGCAGCCAGTCCAGCCCCAGTCCGCGCCACGGCCACCGGCCCCCGCGCGGTCCACAGGTGCCGGAACCAAGAACAAGCCAAACGTCCGGGAGATCGTGATGGACCGACTGTGCAAGGCGTCACGCACTGCGCAGATCGTGGTCGTGTCGCGTCATGAAGATTTTGGGTTTGACCCGTCCAGCTTCGGCCCGGGATGGGAACTGCGCCGCGTGCAGCAGATGCGCGACGTCGAACGCGTGGTACGCGCGAGCCCGCCGAGCGCGGGCGTGATCGACCTGCAGGACGAATACAGCGATGCCGAGCTCGGCCAGCTCGAACTCGCGCTACAGCATCTGCATGTCACCTGGGTGGCCATCACCTGCGACGCGATGCTCGCCGACGAGCGCGTGCGCCGGCTGATCCGCGACTACTGCGTGGACTACGTGCGCACGCCGTTCTCGGTGCAGGAGCTGATCTACACGCTCAAGCACGCGCATGGCATGGCGTCGCTGCATGGCGCGCGCCCGCAGGAGACGACGGCGTCGCGCGGCACCATGATCGGCGAGTGCGCGGCCATGCGAGCCATGTTCCGCTCGCTGGCCAAGGTGGCGCACAACGAGGCGCCGGTATTCATTTCCGGCGAATCCGGTACCGGCAAGGAACTGGCCGCGCAGGCGATCCACGATGCCTCGAGCCGGCGCAAGGGGCCGTTCATCGCCATCAATTGCGGTGCCATTCCCTCGCACCTGGTGCAGTCGGAACTGTTCGGCTACGAGAAAGGCGCGTTCACCGGCGCCAACCAGCGCAAGATCGGCTGGATCGAGCAGGCGCAGGGCGGCACGCTGTTCCTCGACGAGATCGGCGACCTGCCGCTGGAAAGCCAGGTGGCGCTGCTGCGTTTCCTGCAGCAGGGCACCATCACGCGCCTGGGCGGGCACCAGTCGATCCCCCTGAACTTGCGCATCATCTCGGCCACGCACGTGGACCTGGTGGCCGCGCAGGGCGACGGGCGCTTCCGCTCCGACCTGTTCCACCGGCTGTGCGTGCTGACACTGAGCATTCCGCCACTGCGCGAGCGCGGCGAGGACATCCTCCAGCTGGCCAACGCCGTGCTGGCCGAGCACGGGCACGAGGCGCACCGGCGCATCCGCGGCTTCTCGGCATGCGCGACCCAGGCCATGATGCAGTACGCGTGGCCGGGCAACGTGCGCGAGCTGATCAACCGCGTGCGCCGCGCCATCGTCATGACCGACAACCGCAAGATCACGGCCGAGGACCTGCAGCTGCACGGCGGCGCCGAACTGCCGCGCAAGACCCTCGACGCGATCCGCGAGGAGGCCGAGCGCGAGGCGATCCGCAACGTGATGGCCAGCCATGGCTTCCACGTGGTGCCGGCCGCGCGCGAGCTCAACGTGTCGCGTGTAACCCTGTACCGGCTGATGCACAAGCACAATATCCGCGTGGAAAGCCAGCCCGCCGCGGGCGAGTAAGCGGCAACGACGCTTCGCAAGCGACGGTCGCCGCCGCGCCGCTCTTGAGCGGAGCGCCACGCTGTCGGGCACCAGGCAGCGCGCCACAGGAAAGGGGAACCGCCGACGTCCGCTCGCCGGTTCCGCCTTTCCCCGTGCCCGCTGGCACGTCAGCGCACAAGCGCGCGGGGCTGGCCGGCCCCGCCTCCCCCAACGGCCCCATCCGCCGGGGCGGCCGCGAGATTCATGCTGATCTTGCCGCGCGGCGTGCGCGGCGGGCCGTTGTCATCCCGTTGCAGCCACGGCGGCGCGTCGCGCCGATCCGGGTAGTCGCGCGCCTGCCGGCCGCCTTGCGGTGCCGCAGGTGCGGCCGTGCCCGGCGAGGTGTCCTGCTGCATATGCAGTTCGCCCCAGGCCCAGCCGAAGCCGCGCACATACACATCATTGCTGACCGCCGCGTGGCTGTTGGCGCTGGCGTCGTCGGGACGATCGAACCAGGCATAGCTGGCTGCCATGGCAGGGGCCGGGAAGACCGCCAAGGCGGCCAGCATGCCTGCGACAGGAATTGCGGCTTTCATGGCGTCTCCTCCTTGTGGAAAAAAGTGCCCGCCGGGGGACGGAGCACAAATCCGCGCGGGCATGCCGGCTGGCTGCCCCTCTTGATTCCGCGCCGGCTCCGGTCAGGCGCGCCGCTTTCCGGCCGGGCGCCTGCAGGCTGCGCGCGTGCAGGCCGGACCGCTGGCCCCCCGCGCTCCGCCGGGGCACGGTGCGCTGGCCGTGTCTAGCTGTGCCGGCTCGACCCGCGCGCGCGGATAGGGCAGCAGTGGCGGCGAAAGCAGGTCCGTCACCGTAGGCGGCGGGCCCGCCAACCGGTATGAGCGCCGGCGCGCCGTCATGCGTGAAGGCGGTTGACGCATGGCTGGTCTCTCTCCGCAGTGGTAGCTCGATGATCCGGACGCGCGCGGCGTCCCCTGCGGATGCTGAGCGACAAGTGTGCCAATGGCCGCAAAGGCTTGTGCCATGCGGGTTTGCGGCCCGCCCGGGGGCGCCGTACGCGGCCGCGGCGGCGGCGCCGGGCCATTCGGTTTCGCTATTGCAACGCGTGCGGCGAGCGCCACCGCTGGCCGCGCCTGCGCATGTGCGCGCGTGGCCGCCTGACACGCACGCCGGGTGCGGGATAGCGCGCCCAGGCAGCGGCGCATTCCCCGCACTGCACCGGGTTGCATCTTTGAAACCGGAGTTACATCAGCCTTGCATTCGCGTAACACGGGGAACACCGACGAGCCAGCGCGCTGCCCGCGCGGCGCCGGGGGCAGCGCACGGCGCAGCACGCAGAAACGGGTACGCAGCGGCGGCAGCGGCTGCCGCGATCGTCAGCGAGCCTGTCCCGGCGGAGTGGGTGCCGGCGGCATGGTGGGAGTGTCAGCGGAGGACGAGGTCGTGGCAGTGCCCGAGATGGGTTTGGGGCCGGGCTGGCTGCGCTCGCAGCCGGCAACGCCCAGCATCCCGACCACAAGCATGGCGGCCACCGGTCGTGCGGAGAGGAAACGGGTCACGGATGCCTCCTTGCGCCGGCGCGCTGGCACGGGATGCGCCGGCAGGTGTGCCTGGTCTTACTGTAGCAGGTCGCCTCAGGGGTGCCGCTTGGGCAAGCCGCGCGATGCGCAGTATGATGAACGCAAGCACCCTCGCTGCCGGAGCGTCCCGCGGCCGCTCGCCAGGCGTTCCGGTTACCCGTTCCTGCGTACCAGGGCTCCCGAACCGGGGCATACCAAAGGCCGTGACCGACAACACCGAACATCGCACCGAACATCGACCCGCATCGTCCCCCGGCAGCGGTGCCCCGCAGCCTCGACTCCATCGACCTCACTGGCTGCCGGACCGCCACACCGGCGCGCGCACGCTGCGCGTGGTCACCGCGGCGGTCGCCTCGTGGTTTGACCACCGCGCCGCCAGCAAGGGCGCGGCGCTGTCCTTCTACATGCTGTTCTCGCTGGCGCCGATCCTGGTGCTGGTGATCTCGATAGCCGGGCTGTTTTTCGGCGCCGAGGCGGCGCGCGGCGAGATCTTCACCCAGATCGAAGGGCTGGTCGGCGAACAGGGCGCCACGGCGATCCAGCAGATCCTGGCCGCCACGCACCGCGCCGGCGGCAGCGGCATGGCCGCGCTGATCGCCATGGGCATCCTGTTTGTCGGCGCCACCAGCGCCTTTGCCGAACTCAAGAGCAGCCTCGACGACATCTGGCATGTGCCGGTGCCCAAGACCGCCGGCTGGCAGACGCTGCTGCGCGCGCGGCTGCTGTCGTTCAGCCTGGTGCTGGTGCTGGCCTTCATGCTGCTGGTGTCGCTGATCGTCAACGCCGCGCTGGCGGTGGTCGAACGCATCTGGGGTCAGCTGTGGACGCAATCCTGGTTCGCCCCGGTGGCAGACGTGATTTCGACGGCGTTTTCCTTTGCGGTCGTGACCGCGCTGTTCGCCGTGATCTTCAAGATGCTGCCCAACGCGCGCATTGCCTGGCGCGACGTGACCATGGGCGCCATCATCACCGCGCTGCTGTTCTCGGTGGGAAAGCGGCTGATCGGCCTCTATCTGGGAAATAGTGCGGTGGCCTCCTCATACGGCGCGGCGGGCTCGGTGGTGGCGCTGATGCTGTGGATCTACTATTCGGCGCAGATCTTCTTCTTCGGCGCCGAGCTGACGCGCCAGTACGCGCTGCAGTTCGGCAGCCTGCGCGGCGTGCCAGGCATGGGAGGGGAGGGGGATGGCAAGCGCGAAGGCAAAACCCCGGCCTGGCCCGCAAACCGGTAAAATAGCGCCCCATTCCTTCCGTAAGTCCCGCATGGCCCGGCGCAGTGCCGCCTGCGGCGGCGCCGGTCGGGGTGCCGGCTCATGCCGCATCCTCTACTCCCTCTACCTATTCCCAGCCAGATTCCGTGAGCTCGCTCGTATCCGAAATTGCGCGTCGACGCACCTTTGCCATCATCTCCCACCCCGACGCGGGCAAGACGACCCTGACCGAAAAGCTCTTGTGGTTCGGCGGCGCCATCCAGGTCGCGGGCGAGGTGCGTGCGCGCAAGGCCGACCGACATGCCACTTCCGACTGGATGGAGCTGGAAAAGCAGCGCGGCATCTCGGTGACCTCGTCGGTGATGCAGTTTCCGTATGGCCGCGGGCATGGCAGCAACAGCGCGGCCGGCAACGCGCAGGAGAATATCGTCAACCTGCTCGACACGCCGGGCCACGAGGACTTCTCGGAAGACACCTACCGCACGCTGACGGCGGTCGATTCGGCCGTGATGGTGATCGACTCGGTCAACGGTGTGGAAGCGCAGACCATCAAGCTGCTCAACGTCTGCCGCCTGCGCGACACGCCCATCCTCACTTTCATCAACAAGCTCGACCGCGAGGGCCGCTCGCCGATCGAGCTGCTCGATGAAATCGAAGACGTGCTGCAGATCCAGTGCGCGCCGATGACCTGGCCGATCGGCATGGGCAAGCAGTTCCGCGGCGTGTACCACCTGATCGACGACAAGGTGCAGCTGTTCGACCCGAAAGGCGACAAGGGCACCGCGGCGATCCTGGACGGCCTGGACAACCCGGAACTCGACCGCATCCTCGGCAGCCAGGCCGACGAGCTGCGCGTCGAGATCGAACTGGTGCGCGGCGCGTCGCACATCTTCGACAAGGAGGCGTTCCTCGCCGGCAAGCAGACCCCGGTCTACTTCGGCTCGGCGATCAACAACTTCGGTGTGCAGTCGCTGCTGGACGCGCTGTGCGAGCTCTCGCCGCCGCCGCTGGCGCGCAACACCGACACGCGCGTGGTCGAGCCGAACGAAGGCAAGTTCACCGGCTTCGTCTTCAAGATCCAGGCCAACATGGACCCGCGCCACCGCGACCGCATTGCCTTCGTGCGCGTCTGCTCGGGCCGCTTCGAGCGCGGCATGAAGCTGCTGCACGTCTCCGCCGGCAAGACCGTGGCGATCAACAACGCCATCACCTTCATGGCGCAGGACCGCAACACGACGGAAGAGGCCTACGCCGGCGACATCATCGGCGTGCCCAACCACGGCACCATCCGCCTGGGCGATGTCTTCACCGAGGGCGAGCCGCTCAAGTTCACCGGCATCCCGTCGTTCGCGCCGGAATTCTTCCGCCGCGCGCGCCTGAACAACCCGCTCAAGGTCAAGCAGCTGCAGAAGGGCCTGCAGCAGCTGGCGGAAGAGGGCGCGACGCAGATGTTCCGTCCGCTCGTCTCCAACGACCTGGTGCTGGGCGCGGTGGGTATCCTGCAGTTCGACGTGGTGGCGCACCGGCTCGAGCACGAGTACGGCGTCGATGCCATCTTCGAGTCGCACGAGTGCGCCACGGCGCGCTGGCTCAAGGGTTCGCCGGCGGAGATCGAGAAGCTGATCGCCAAGGCCGGGCATAACGTGGCGCTGGACGGCGCGGGCGACCATGTTTACCTGGCGCCGAGCATGGTGAACCTGCGGCTGACGCAGGAACGGTTCCCGGAGCTGCAGTTCCTGGAGACGCGCGAGATCGTCTGAGCGCGTACCGAAGCTAAAAAAACGGCTCGCCTTGGCGAGCCGTTTTCTTGTCCGGAAGTCTGCTCAGTACGCCAGCGACGCCTGGATATAGAACGTCCGCGGCATCCCCACGTACTTGCCCGCATTGTTGTCGGTGGAGCGTGTGAAATAGCGCTTGTCGAACAAATTCTTCACGCCCACGGCCACCTTCAGGTTCTGCGCCGACTTGCCGAAATCGTAGCCCAGCCGCATGTTCAGCAGCGCGTAGCCCGGAATATCGCCCAGCGCGCCATTGGCGCTCTCCGCGGTCTGGTACGTGGTCGACGTGCTCGGGTCGCCCGGCGAATGCTGCTTGGACTGCGCGTAGCCGTCGATATTGAAGGCCCAGCGGTTGCGCGCATAGCGCATGCCCACAGTGGCCACATGGCGAGAATAGAACGGCAGGTCGCGCCCGGCGAAGTTGCCCTGGTTGTAGGTGGCTTCGGTGAAGGTGTAGGTCGCGTACGCCGACAGGCCGGCCAGCGACTTGTCGAGCGCGCCGAAGTCATAGCGCAGCGACGATTCCACGCCGCGGTGCGTGGTGGCGCCGAGGTTGGTCCACGCATCCGGCGCGCCGCCGGTGCCGCCACGCAGCTGCAGCTCGTCGTCGAAGTCGATGTTGAACAGCGTCAGCTCGCCGCCCCAGCCGTTGCTGTTGAAGTGCGTGCCGATTTCATACGTCTTCGCCTTCTCGGGCGTCAGGCCGTTGGTGGTCTGCGCGATCTGGAAATACTGCAGCGGCCCGAACGAGACGCCGGCGTTGGCGAACAGCTTCCACTGGTCGCTGACGTGGTACATCACCGCCAGCGACGGCAGCGGCTCGTCGGACGAGACATCATTGCGCGCGCCGGTGAAGTTGTCGGTCACGTACGAACGGATGAATTCGTAGCGCAGGCCTGGCGTGATGGTCCAGCTGCCGACGTTGATGGTGTCGTCGACATAGACCGCGTTGGCGGTGGTGCCGCCCGTGCGCGACTGGTAGACCGGCGACGGCAGCGTGGTGGGATCGATGGTGCCCGGGGTGTAGAACACCGTGCGCGAGGCCTTCTCGTCGCTGGCTTCGCGCAGGAAGCGGTAGCCGACGCTGACCTCGTGGCTCATGTTCTCGCCGCGGAACAGCTGCGAATAGCGCGGCTCGATCGCAAACGTATGGTAGTTGCGCGGCGCCGAGGTCAGGCGACGCAGGTTGGCATTTGCGCCCGTGCCTTGCTGCTCGATATTGCTGCCGCGGAAGCTGTCGGTGTAGTACGTCAGCACCTCGAACTTGCGGTTGTTGTCGTTGTGGCTGTACTTCAGGCTGAAGTCGTTGCGGCGGCCGTCGAAATTGTCGTAGGGCCGCACCGACTGGAAAGGATCGGCCGCGTACTGTGCTGGCGTGAGGCCGCCGGGCATGCCGGCCCGGCCCTCGTAGTAGTGGAAGGCCGCGCTCAGTTCGTCGGTCTTCGAGATCCGGTAGTTGCCCTTGAGCATCAGGTCGTCGATATTGACGTGGTCGTTGCTCTCGCGATAGCCGTTGCCATGGATGCCCGAGTACAGCAGCGCGCCGCCCAGCCCGTTGTCGTTGGTGCCGCCGATGAACGCGGTCGGGTTGGTCTTGACGCTGCCGCCGTGGCTGTAGATGTCGGTCGAGACCGAGGCATCGGCCGCGAAGGTCTTCGGGATCGACCGCGTCGCGAAGTTGATGATGCCGCCCACGTTCTGCGGGCCGTAGCGCACCGAACCCGCGCCGCGCACCACGTCGATGCTTTCCAGGTTGCCCAGCGACAGCGGTGCCATCGACAGCTGCGGCTGGCCATAGGGGGCCACCGCCAGCGGCACGCCGTCCATCAGGATGGTCGAGCGCGGCGACAGGCGCGCGGTCAGGCCGCGCACGCCCACGTTGAGCGACACATCGCTGCCGCCGGTGCCGTTGTTCTCCTGCACCTGCACACCCGGGACGCGGCGCAGCACCTCGCGGACGTTGTTGGCGCCGGCTTCCTGGAAGGTCTCGCGGTCGACGATGGTGCGGGCGCCGGGATGCTCCAGCACCTTGGCTTCATCGGCGTCTTCGAGCCAGTTGCCGACCACGGTGACGGCATTGAGGGTGGTTTCCGCGCTGGCGCCGCCGGCGGCGGTGGCCGTGGCGGCAGTCTGGGCGTGGACGGGGAGGGCGAACAGCAGGGCGGCGCCGATGGCACCGCCGGTGAGACGGAAAGCGGGCTGCAAGATGAGGATCCTGGAAAGGGCAGCGCAGTCCACTGGCGGATGCGCCGAATGGGGCCGGATTATAAGTGCGAGTGATTCTCAGATGCGATTAGCCAGATCAAACCGGGACGTTTGTGGCATCTATGCATCAATGTTGATACATTGGGAGCACAAAATATGGCAAAAAGGCCACATAAAATGATCAGCGAATCACGTCGCATGCATGTGTATGCACTAATTCAGCAGTCACCGTAAAATCCTGGCTTTGTGCCGTCGCCTTGCCGCGGCGATTGCCGCGCCGGTATCGCTGTGGCGCCTGTATGGCCGCCCCCTCGCTGTCTGACCCGCCCTCCCGCATCCATGTCTTCCCCTGCCACCGTCCCGGCCGCCGAGCCGGATAGCGTCTTCGGCGACGCCGTGTTCCGCCGTTACTGGTTCGCACGCCTGTGCACCACCATCGGCTACCAGATCTTTACCGTGGCGGTGGGCTGGCAGATGTATGACCTGACGCGCGACCCGCTGATGCTGGGGATGGTCGGGCTGGTGCAGTTCCTGCCATCGGTGGTGCTGATCCTGATGTCCGGCCACGTTGCCGACCGCTTCGACCGGCGCCGCATCGTGCGCACCTGCCAGTCGATCGAGGCGCTGCTGGCCGCCGGCATGGCTGTGGCCAGCCTCACCGGCTGGATCGACAGCCACCACATCTTTGTCTTCGTTGCGCTGATCGGCGCGACGCGCGCGTTCGAGAACCCCACGCTGCAGGCGCTGCTGCCCAGCGTGGTGACGCCGCGCCAGCTGCCGCGCGCGGTGGCGCTGGCCAGTTCCGCCGGGCAGACCGCGATCATCATTGGCCCGGCCATCGGCGGCTTTGCCTACGTGGCGGGCCCCGGCGTGGTATATGCACTGAGCGCGACGCTGTTCATCATCGCGGCGGTGCTGGTCAGCGGCATTACTCCGCGCCAGGCCGCTCAGCGGCTGACCGCGCCGGTCAGTGTCAGCACGGTGTTTGCCGGCTTTGCCTATATCCGCAGCCGGCCGGTACTGCTGGGAGCGATCTCGCTGGACCTGTTCGCGGTGCTGCTGGGCGGCGCGGTGGCGTTGCTGCCGATCTACGCGCGCGACATCCTGCATACCGGGCCGTGGGGCCTGGGACTGCTGCGTTCGTCGCCGGCGGTCGGTGCGCTGGTCATGGCGCTATGGCTGGCGCGCCACCCGCTGAACCGACGCGCCGGGCGCATCATGTTCGGCGCGGTTGCGCTGTTCGGCGTCGCCACGGTGGTGTTCGGGGTATCGACGTGGCTGCCGCTGTCGATGGTGGCGCTGGTAGTGCTGGGGGCCTCGGACATGATCAGCGTGGTGGTGCGCTCGACGCTGGTCCAGCTCGATACGCCCGACGACATGCGCGGGCGGGTCGGCGCGGTCAACTCAGTATTCATCGGCGCCTCCAACCAGCTGGGCGAGTTTGAATCCGGCGTGACCGCGGCGCTGTTCGGCCCGGTAGGCGCGGTGATCCTTGGTGGGGTCGGCACGGTGCTGGTGGTGGCAGTGTGGATGCGGCTGTTCCCGGCGCTGGCCTCGCGTGACCGGCTGCACGAACACGTCATCTGAAATTCGGCGGGCCACCCGCCGTGAAATCAGCCGCCACGGCCGCTCCGATGTCGCGGCCGCCCGCAAAGCGTACCCATTTCTGCGTAACCCCGGCCGCGCGGCTGGCGGTATAGTCGAGCGTTGCGCCGCGGACTTCCGGCCAACTTTCGTCGCTGAAAGTTGCCGCCACGCTCCGTCCCGAAACGCCTCACTGCCGATCCGCCCCGCCACATGGCCACCCCGTCCGACCCGCTCCAGCGCCACGCGGTCTTTGCCGCGCTCACCGGCTCGCGCGCGTCGCTCGAGCGCGCGGCCGTGCTGGGTGATGGGCTGGGCCTGGCGCTGTGGCGCAACCGGGACGACGATACCGCCTACGCCCGTCCCGGCCATCACACTATTTCGGTCTACCTCGAAGGCGGCCTTGGCACCTACCGGCGCGACCAGCCTGGCAACAAAGGCGCGCCCGGACGGCTCTGCCTGTTGCCGGCGGACCATGACTCGCGCTGGCACGTGGGTGGCCCACAGCGATTCGTTCACCTGTATTTCAGGCCGGAGATGCTGGCCTGGCACTGCGTGCGCCTGCTCGACCGCGAGCCGCGTTCGGTGGCGCTGCGCGACCTGACCTTTGCCGACGATCCGTTCCTGTACGCATTGAGCCAGCGGCTGGCGGCGCTCGACTGGCGCCAGCCCGAGGCGCGCATGGCCGGCAACGCGCTGGCGCATGAGGCCGTCAGCCACCTGGTGCTGCACCACGCCGGGCGCGCTGCGCCGATGGACTGGCGTGGCGGACTGTCGGTGCAGGCGAGGCGCACGGTGCGCGACTGGATCGAGAGCCATCCCGCGCACAACCCGACCCTGGGTGAACTGGCCGCGCTGGCGGGCCTGTCGGAATTCCACTTCGCGCGCATGTTCCGGGTTTCGTTCGGCATGCCGCCCCATGCCTGGATCCTGCGGGCGCGGCTCGAGCGTGCCCGCCAGCTGCTGGCCGAGACGCGGCCTGGCCTGCACGAAGTGGCCGCGCGGGCGGGGTTTGCCTCGGCCAGCCACCTCAGCCACCGCTTCCGTGCCGCGTTCGGGGTCACGCCCGGCACCTGGCGGGCGGGGTTGTCGTCCTCCGTGTGAATCGCCGCGGGCCCCTGCCGGGCACGGGCTGGCGCGGCGGCGCGGGGGCCTTTCCAGATTGCGCGGGAAACCAATTGGCGCCTGGGTTGTCACCTGTACTGTGGCGTGTGCCTGGCCTTTGTCGGTGATCGTCCGACATCCTGCGCTCAAAAGACATCAATTCCTGGGAAGTTTTGGCGGATCATCGGTTATCGACGAGGCACCGCATTCCCGTGACCGCACGCAGAAACGGGTACGCCCCACCCGCGCCGCCGCAAATCAACAACCCCAAACGGAGTCGCCCTCATGGACCTGAACTTCCTCGATGCCAACAAGCTGGAGGCGGGCTGGGCCTACCTGGTCCAGTTCGCCATCAACCAGGGCATGAACTGCCTGGCCGCGATCCTGATACTGCTCGCCGGCTGGTGGCTGTCCGCACGCGTGGCCAGCGCGGCCCGGCGCGCGCTGGGCGGCACCCACGTGGACGAGACCATGCGGCCGCTGCTGGCCAATGCGCTGCAGTGGATGGTGCGCGTGCTGACCATCGTGCTGGTGCTGTCGCAGTTCGGCGTGCAGACCGCCAGCATCATCGCAATGCTCGGTGCCGCGGGCCTGGCCATCGGCCTGGCGTTGCAAGGCACGCTGCAGAACATCGCCGCTGGCATCATGCTGGTGCTGCTGCGGCCATTCCGCGTGGGCCAGTACATCGATGCGCAGGGCGTGGCGGGAACGGTGCGCGAGACAGGCCTGTTCATGACCGAGCTCACCACGTTCGACGGCGTCTGCCTGCGCGTGCCCAACGGCAAGCTGTGGGGCAGCGCGATCACCAACTACAGCGAGAATGCCACGCGTCGCGCCGATATCGAGGCCACCGTGACCTTCGACAGCGATGTGCAGCGCAGCCTCGAAGCGCTGCGCGGGATGCTGGCGAGCGAGCCGCGCCTGCTGTCCGAGCCGCGCCCTGAGGCCATGGTGGTCAACTACACGCAGCAGGGCATCACGCTGAACGTGCGCTACTGGGCTTCGAACGACGACTACTGGAACGTGCGCTTCGCCTTCTACGAGCGCATCAAGCAGGTGCTGGAGCAAGCGGGCAGCAAGCTGGCGGTGCCGATCCAGGAACTGCACGTGCCAGGCGCGGGCTCGGTGCCGGGCGCCGTGAAGGTGTCCGACGGCGCGGCGCCTGCACGCACCGCCGGCGCCGCGCCGCGACAGCCCGTGCAGCGGCTCGGCTAGGCGGCGGCGCTGCCTTCGTCGGCAAACAGCGTGCAGGCGCCGCTTTCGGCCGTGCTCACATTGTTGCGGAACGCCGCGAACAGGTCGCGGCCGACGCCGTGCCGGTTGGCACTGAGATCGGGGTGGGCGGCCTCTCGAGCGCGCCATTCGTCGTCCGGCACCAGTACCTCGAGCACGCCCGCGGGCGCATCCACGCGCATCAGGTCGCCGGTGCGCACGCGTGCGAGCGCGCCGCCGCGCAGCGCTTCCGGACAGACGTGGATCGCGGCCGGCACCTTGCCCGAAGCCCCCGACATGCGCCCGTCAGTCACCAGCGCCACATGGAAGCCGCGGTCCTGCAGCACCGTCAGCGTCGGCGTCAGCTTGTGCAGCTCGGGCATGCCGCACGCGGCCGGGCCCTGCCACGGCAGCACCGCGACAAAGTCGCGTTCCAGCTCGCCGCGCTTGAACGCGTGCAGCACGTCGTCCTGATGCTCGAACACGATTGCCGGCGCCTGCACCACCTGGTGCTCCGGCTTGACCGCCGAGGTCTTGATCACCGCGCGGCCCAGCTTGCCGTCCAGCACCTTGATGCCGCCGTCCGGCAAGAACGGCTGGCCGGCACTGCGCACGATGCTGTCGTCGAGCGGCGCCGCGGGGCCGTCAATCCAGCCCAGCTTACCGTCGCGCAGCACGGGCTCGCGTGTGTAGTCCTCCAGCCCGCGGCCGAAGATGGTGGTCACATCGTTGTGCAGCAGCCCCAGCGACAGCAGGCCGCGGATCACCACAGGCAGCCCGCCGGCGGCCTGGAACTGGTTCACGTCGGCCTTGCCGTTGGGGTACACGCGCGCCAGCAGCGGCACTACCGCGGACAGTTCGTCAAAGTCGTCCCACCCCAGCACGATGCCGCCCACGCGCGCCATCGCAATCAGGTGCAGCGTGTGGTTGGTCGAGCCGCCAGTGGCGAGCAGCCCGACGATGCCGTTGACGAAGGCGCGTTCGTCCAGCACCTCGGCCACTGGCGTGTAGCGCTCGCCGCCATGCACCAGCTTGAGCGCCTGGCGCGCGGCCTCGCGCGTCAGCGCCTCACGCAGCGGCGTGCCGGGGTTGACGAAGGCGGTGCCCGGCAGGTGCAGCCCCATCATTTCCATCAACATCTGGTTGGAATTGGCGGTGCCGTAGAAGGTGCAGGTGCCGGGGCCGTGGTAGGAGCGGGTCTCGGCTTCGAGCAGTGCTTCCCTCCCGATCTTGCCTTCGGCATAGAGCTGGCGCGTGCGCGCCTTCTCGTCGTTGCTGATGCCGGTGGTCATCGGCCCGCCCGGCACGAACACCGCCGGCAGGTGGCCGAACGACAGCGCGCCCATCACCAGCCCCGGCACGATCTTGTCGCACACGCCCAGATACAGCGCGGCGTCGAACATCTGGTGCGACAGCGCTACTGCGGAGGCCAGCGCGATCACGTCGCGCGAAAACAGCGACAGGTCCATGCCGTCCTGGCCCTGCGTCACGCCATCGCACATCGCCGGCGTGCCGCCGGCGAACTGCGCAGTGCCACCGGCCTCCAGCGCCGCCTCCTTGATCCACTGCGGATAGGCCGCCAGCGGCTGGTGCGCCGACAGCATGTCGTTATAGGCGGAGACGATCGCCAGATTGGGCCGCTGGTCGGCCTTCAGGCGGATCTTGGCTTCGTCAGGCATTGCGGCCACCGCGTGGGCCAGGTTGGTACAAGAGAGCTGGGCGCGTTCCACTTTCTGCCCGGCCATGGCGCGGGTGCGGTCCAGGTAGGCCTGGCGCGTGGCGGCACTGCGGGAGACGATGCGGGCGGTGACCCGCTCGAGCACTGGATGACGTGGCATGGGGTTCTCCTGCGGGGGAGCTTTCAGCCTAGCGCACTTTGCCGGACGCTGCACGCCGGAGGCCTGCCCGTGGTCCACGCGAACCACGCAGAAATGGGTACGCTTGCCTCGCCAAGCCGTAGCGACTCACGTAAACTGGCCGCAACACGGCCCGCCATCGGGCGCTGGCCGCGACAACTCGAATCCTCAAGGAGCGCAGGGTGAGCATGCCTGATTTCGACATGGTGCTGTTCGGCGGCACCGGCGACCTGGCGCGGCGCAAGCTGCTGCCTTCCCTGTTCGACGCGCACCACGCCGGCCTGCTGCATCCCGCCGCGCGCATCCTCGCCACCGGCAGCCAGCCGTTGTCGACCGGCGACTACCTCGCATCGCTGGAGCAGACCGTGCGGCCCGCGCTGGCCCATGCGCCGCCGGAGTCATGGGAAAAGTTCTGCGCGCGCATCAGCTACGTGCAGGCCGACGCACGCGTGCCCGCGCATTTCGACGCGCTGGCCGACAAGGTGCTGTCGCGCAAGCCGGAAGTGGTGGTGTGCTATCTCGCCACGGCGCCGCACCTGTTCGTGTCGATCTGTGAACAGCTTGCGCGCACGGGCCTCAATACGCGCACGGCGCCCAACGTGCCGAACGTGCCGAACGTGCCCAACGTACGTATCGTGCTGGAAAAACCGCTGGGCCACGACCTCGAATCGAACGAGGCGATCAACTCGGCGGTGGCGAATTTCTTCGCCGAAGAGCAGATCTACCGCATCGACCATTACCTCGGCAAGGAGTCGGTGCAGAACCTGATGGCGATCCGCTTCGGCAATGCCCTGTTCGAGCCGCTGTGGCGGCGCGAGTGGGTGCAGGACGTGCAGATCACCATCGCCGAAGAGCTCGGCGTGGAGACGCGCGGCGACTTCTATGACCAGACCGGCGCGCTGCGCGACATGGTGCAGAACCACCTGCTGCAGCTGCTGTGCATGGTGGCGATGGAGCCGCCCGCCAGCCTTTCGGAAGACGCCATCCGCGACGAGAAGATCAAGATCCTGAAGGCGCTCAAGCCGATCACGCCGCAGGACGTCGCCGAAAAGACCGTGCGCGGGCAGTACCGCGCGGGCGCCATCGGCGGCAAGCCGGTGCCGGGCTACACCGATGAGGCCGGCATCGCGCCCGACAGCCGCACCGAGACCTTTGCCGCGATCAAGGCCGAGATCGCCAACTGGCGCTGGGAGGGCGTGCCGTTCTACCTGCGCACCGGCAAGCGCATGCAGGCGCGCGTGGCCGAGATCGTGATCCACTTCCGCGACGTGCCGCACGCGATCTTCCCGCGCCCGCTGACGCTGTCGCCGCAGAACCGGCTGGTGATCCAGCTGCAGCCCGAAGAAAGCATCCGGCTGTATTGCCTGGTCAAGCAGCCTGGCGACACGCTCGAGCTGACGCCGACCTCGCTCGACCTAGACTTCGCCAACTCGTTCAAGGTGCGCCGCGCCGGCGCCTACGAGCGGCTGCTGCTGGACGTGATCCGCGGCCGGCTGGGTTTGTTCGTGCGCCGCGACGAGCAGGTGCAGGCGTGGCGCTGGGTCGAGCCCATCATCGATACCTGGGAAGCCAGCACGGTCCCGCCCAAGCCCTATACCGCCGGCACCTGGGGCCCGGCCGCGTCGTCGGCGCTGATGTCGCGCGACGGCGCCTTGTGGCACGAAGAAGCCTGAACCAGAGGAAACGACATGCGCCTGTTCGAACATCCCACCCCGATGGACCAGGCCGAGGCATTGGCCATCTCGATCAGCAATGCGCTCGAACTCGCCATCCGCGTCAACGGCTGGGCGGTGCTGGCGGTATCCGGCGGACGCTCGCCGGTGCCGATGTTCGAGCGGCTGCGCTACCGCCCGCTGCGCTGGGAAGCGGTGACGGTGACGCTGGTCGACGAACGCGTGGTGCCGCCCGACCATCCCGACAGCAATGCCGCGCTGGTGCGCGCGCACCTGCTGCGCGAGGCCGCCGGCAGTGCCGCCTTTATCCCGCTGGTGGCCGATGCACAGGACGTGGCCGACCCGGCCGCGGCGGTGGCGCGCGCGAATCGGGCGTTCCGCCAGCCTGACGTGGTGGTGCTCGGCATGGGTGAGGATGGCCATACCGCGTCGCTGTTCCCGGACGCGCCCGAACTGCAGGACGCGCTGAGCGATCCGCAGCCGGCCTACCTGCTGACGCATCCGGGCACCGCGCCGCATGCGCGCATCACGCTGAACCTGGCCGCGCTGCTGGCGGCCGAGCGCGCATTCCTGTCCGTCACCGGCGAGGCCAAGGCCCAGGTGCTCCAGCGCGCGCTGCAGGGGCCGACGCCCGCGCTGCCGGTGAGCCTGGTGGCGTCGCGCCACCGGCACGGTTTCGATGTGTTCAAGGCCTGAATTCTGACTGAAGGGGACGTGACCGACGCCATGGCTGACACCGCCTCCATACCCTCGACCGCCACCACCACCTTCCCACGCCTGCTCGGTGATGTCGGCGGCACCAACGTGCGCTTCGCGCTGGAGACCGCGCCCATGCAGATCGGCCCGGTGACCGCGCTCAAGGTCGCCGATTTTCCTTCGCTCGAAGCCGCGTTGCGCCAGTTCCTGGATGGCCTGGCCGGCACCGGCCAGCCCTTGCCGCGCCATGCTGCGATCGGGCTGGCCAACCCGGTCACCGGCGACCAGGTCAGGCTGACCAACCACAACTGGTCGTTCTCGATCGACGGCATGCGCCGCGCGCTCGGCCTGCAGACGCTGGTGGCGCTGAACGACTTCACCGCGCTGGCGCTGGCCTTGCCGCACCTGCCGGCGGACGGCCTGGCGCGGGTGCGCGCCGGCACCGCGGTCCTGAACCCGCCGCTGGCGCCGCTGGCGCTGGTGGGACCTGGCACGGGGCTGGGCGTGTCGGGGCTGGTGCCGGCCCCGGGCGGGCAGGTGGTGGCGCTGGCCGGGGAGGGTGGCCATATCGAGCTGATGCCGGTTACCGACGATGAATGGGTGGCTTGGCGCGCGGCCCATCGCCAGGTCGGACGGGTGTCCGCGGAACGGCTTTTGTCGGGCGCGGGGCTGTCGCAGATCCATGCCGCGCTGGCCGCAGAAACGGGTACGCTTTTGCTCGCGCCGCTGCAGCCGGAGCAGGTTACCGACGGCGCTTTCCAGCGCAACGACCCGCTGTGCCAGCGCACCATGACGGTGTTCTTCGGACTGCTGGGCTCGGTCGCGGCCGATATCGCGCTGGTGCTGGGCGCGCGCGGCGGCGTCTACCTGGGTGGCGGCATCCTGCCGCGCTTCGTGCCGGCGCTGCAGGCCTCTGCATTCACCGAGCGCTTTGTCGCCAAGGGCCGCATGCGCGGGTGGCTCGAAGACGTGCCGGTCCATGTCATCACCGCGCGCCACCCGGCGCTGCCCGGGCTGGCGCGGGCGCTGGCCGAGCGCCTGGACCGTAGGGCGGGGAACGCCTAGCCATGCGCGTGCTGTTGGTGGAAGACGACGCCATGATCGGCGACAGCGTCAGGCAGGCGCTGCGGCAGGAGGGCTTCACCGTCGACTGGGTGCGCGATGGCGATGCGGGCCTGGCCGCGGCCACGTCGTCGCAGGAAGGCGAAGCGTGCTACGACCTGGTGCTGCTCGACCTCGGCCTGCCGCGCCGCCCGGGGCTTGACGTGCTGCGCACGCTGCGCACGCGCGGCGTGCCAACGCCGGTGCTGATCCTGACCGCGCGCGACGCGGTAGCCGACCGCGTCGCGGGCCTCAATGCCGGCGCCGACGACTACCTGGTCAAGCCCTTCGACCTGCAGGAACTGGCCGCGCGCATGCACGCGCTCGCGCGCCGCGCCGCGGGCCGGGCCGAGCCGCTGGTGAGCTATGGCGAGATCGTGCTTAACCCGTCCACGCGCGAGGTCACGCACCGCGGCGAGCCGGTACGGCTGTCGGCGCGCGAGTTCGCGCTGCTGTCGGCGCTGATGTCGCGGCCGGGCAAGGTGTGGTCGGTGCCGCAGCTGCAGGAGCGCCTCTACGGCTGGGACGACGAGGTCGGCAGCAATACCGTAGAGGTCTATATCCACGCGCTGCGCAAGAAGTTCGGCGCCGCGCTGATCCGCAATATCCGCGGCGTGGGCTATGTGGTGCCGCGCCTGGATGGCGAGGGAGAACCCGCCTGATGCGCTCGATCCAGCGAACCCTGCTGTGGTGGCTGGCCGCGGGACTGCTCGCCGGCATTGCCATTGCCACCGTGCTGATCTACGGCCAGGCGCGCCAGGAAGCCAATGCGCTGTTCGACTACCAGATGAAGCAGATGGCCGCGGCGCTGCCGAGCCGCTTTGCCGACCCGGTGGCGCCGCCCTTCATCGGCTCGCCCGGCGACCTGACGCATGCCGACGAGGACGTCGTCATCCATATCTGGGACGGCTCCGGGCGCAGCCTGTACCTGTCGCATTCGCACCCGGCGCTGCCCGCGCGTGCCGAGCTGGGCTTCTCCAACGTGACCACGCAGCAGGGCGAATGGCGGCTGTACAGCATGCAGCTCGGGCCCACCGTGGTGCAGATCGCGCAGCCGATGAGCGCGCGCCGCACGCTGGCCGCGCGCATGGCGCTGCGTACCGTGGCGCCGCTGCTGTTGCTGCTGCCGCTGCTGGGCTGGCTGGTATGGATGGCGGTGGGCCGCGGCCTGCGGCCGCTGCGCGAGATCGCCGCCGAAGTACGCGCGCGCGACGCCACCACGCTGGAACCGCTTGCGGTGCGACAGATGCCGGACGAGATTGCGCCGCTCAGCGTCGCGCTGAACCAGTTGCTGGCTCGGCTCTCGCACGCCATCGACACGCAGCGCGCCTTCGTGGCCGACGCCGCCCACGCGTTGCGCACGCCGCTGGCCGCGCTGCAGTTGCAGGCCCAGCTGGTCGAGCGTGCCGACAACGGCGCGGCGCGCGACGAGGCCGTGGCGAAGCTGCGCCAGGGGCTGGAGCGGCTGACCCACCTCGTCACGCAGCTGCTGACTCTGGCGCGGCAGGAGCCCGGCGCCGCCACGCCGCCGCGCGAGCCTGTCGAGCTGCGCGCGCTGGCCGCCGGCGTGGTGGCGGAACTGGCCCAGGCCGCGCTGGATCGCGATATCGACCTGGGCGTGGATGGCGACGCCAACGCGGCGCCGGCGATCGTGTGTGGTGATGCCGATGCCTTGCGCATCCTGCTGACCAACCTGCTGGACAACGCGCTGGCCTATATCCCGGCCGGCAGCCGCATCGACGTGCAGGTGGCACGCGGGGCCGACGGGCGTTCGGTCGAACTGGTGGTCAGCGACAACGGCCCCGGCATTGCGGTCGGGGAGCGCGAGCGTGTGTTCGACCGCTTCTACCGCCTGCCCGAGGCGCCGACCGGCGGCAGCGGGCTGGGCCTGGCGATCGTGGCGGAGATCGCGCAGTCGCACGGGGCGCGGGTGGCGCTGGAGGACGCGCGGCCGGGGCTGCGCGTCAGGGTCACATTTCCGGCCGCCTGAGCGCTGGCGAGAGTCACGCAGAAATGGGTACGCTTTGCTGGTGCGACGCAATGCCGTGCGGCTCGCGAGCCATGCCCAGCAGTCATCATCGGACGCTCGGGCAGGCAGTAGGGGTTACGCAGACGGGCACGCAGAAATGGGTACGCTCTGGCGCCGCGCGTATCATCGGAGTTCTCTCCTGCTCACACACAAAAGGCTCGCATGCGCGCAATCGGCAACTTCCTCTGGTTCATCCTCGGCGGCGTGGTGATGGGCCTGGCCTGGTGGCTGGCCGGGCTGCTCTGCTTTCTCTCGATCGTCGGCATCCCGTGGGGCAAGGCCTGCTTCGTGATCGGCAGCTTCACCTTCTTCCCGTTCGGCAAGCAGGCCATCAGCCGGCGCGAGCTGACCGGGCGCGACGATGTCGGCACCGGCGCCCTCGGGCTGGTGGGCAATGTGCTGTGGTTTGTGTTTGCCGGCGTGTGGCTGGCGCTCGGCCACGTGATGGCGGCGGTCGCCAACTTCGTCACCATCATCGGCATCCCGTTCGCAATCCAGCACCTGAAGCTGGCCGGCATCGCGCTGGCGCCGATCGGCCAGACCGTGGTCGCCAATGAGGTAGCCGAAGCCGCGCGCCGCGACGGTGCGCGCGCACACGTAGACGGCCTGCGTCGCTAGGTTTCGTCCTAGGTTTCGTCAATACCCGCCGCGCCGTCCTGCCGGGCGGCGTGCGCGACCAGCCGGTCGAGCAGGCTGCCGAGCAGCGCCTGCTCATCCTCGCTCAGGCAGCCGAAGATCTCGTCATTGCGCCGCGCAATCATGGCGATCGCCTGCCGGTACAGCGGCTTGCCCTGCGCGGTCAGCGACAGCACCACGCCGCGGCCATCGGCGGCGCTGGTTTCCTTGCTGACCAGCCCCCGTTCCACCAGCGCCTGCGCCGAGCGGCTGGCCTGGCCCTTGGTCAGGTTGGCGCGGTGCGCCAGCGCGTTGACCGACAGCGGCGCGAACGCGCCGATCGCGGCCAGGCAGCGGCCTTCGCTCAGCAGCAGGCCGCACTGCTCCAGGTAGGCGGCAGCGCTGTCCTTGTCGCTGAGCTTGTTGACCTGGTGCAGGCGGTAGGTCAGGAACTGGTCCAGGCGTGGCAGTGGTTTCATGGCGATGTCCGGTCGGGCGTCGGCATTGTAGTGCCTACGGCTGGCTGCCCGCCTCCGCCTCGTCGATCAATGCAAGCACCGGTGCCAGCGATTCCTGCCGGCTCATCAGCCCAAGGCACATCATCGCCAGCAGCAGCGGGGATCGTTCTTCGCCAACGCGGCCCATGGCTTCGCACAGGCGGGTATAGGCGAGGTCAAGGTCATCAGCTTGCATGGCGGGCTCCGGACTGCTGGGGTTGCGGGGATTGCGGGGTTTGCATCAGCGGGGCGAGGGTTGCGCCGACGTCGTCCCATGCGGGCGCGCGCCAGCGCGACAGCACGTATCCGTCGGGGCGGATCGCGTAGAGCGTGCCGGGCCGGGCGCCGTAGCGCGACTGCGCCTGGCCGGCGACATCGGCGAGCGCGCCCTCTGCGGGGGCGGTGGTGCCGTTGACGACCACGCGCGCCTGCAGCGTATGCGGATGGGCCTGCGCCAGCGCGGCCAGCGGGGCGGGCAGCGTCGGCGAGTCGCCGAAGTACAGCAGCGTGAAGCGCTGCCCGAAGCATTGCGTCAGGTGGCCGATGCCTTCCGCGCTGGCGACGCGCGCCTCCGGAGCGGGCAACCCAGGCGCGGCGCCGGGGCAGTCGGCGCCGAAGTCGCTGGCGACGTTCAGCGGCGAACCGGCATAGGCGATCGGTGCCGACTGGCGTGGGTTGATCAGCGAACGCACCGGGCTGTCGCCCTGTGCCAGCCGCAGCGTGGCTTCGCGCATCAGGCTGAAGGCAAAGTCGGGCGGCGCCATGAATTCGGTGCTCTTGGCACCGTAGGCGATGTTCTGCCGGGTGGCGTGGACGCGCTCGACCGAATAGGAGTCGAGCAGGCTGTCCGCGGCCTGGCCGCGTACTACCGCGGCCAGCTTCCACGCCAGGTTGCCGGCGTCGTCCAGCCCCGAGTTGAGCCCGCGCACGCCGAAGATCGGCACCAGGTGCGCGGCGTCGCCGGCGAACAGCACGCGGCCGTGGCGATAGTCCGGCAGCGTGAGGCACTTGGCGTTGTAGATCGAGATCCACTGCGGCTGCCAGGGTTCGGTCTCGCCGATCATGTCGAGGTGGCTCTGCACGCGCGGCAGCACATTCTCCGGCTTGACCGCTTCCTCGGGATCCTCGTCGTCGCGGATCTGGTAGTCGATGCGCCAGACGTCGTCAGGCTGGCGGTGCATCAGGATGGTCGAGCCCGGATTCGACGGCGGGTCGAACCAGGCCAGCCGTTCCACCTCGCGCCGGGTCTTCTGCACGATGTCGACGATCACATAGCGGCCTTCATACTGCGTGCCTTCCATGCGCAGGCCCAGTTGCTCGCGCACCGTGCTGCGGCCGCCGTCGCAGGCCACCAGCCATTGCGCGTCGACCTGCGCCACGCCGTCGGCGCTTTCGATTTCGGCGACGACGCCACCGTCATGCGGCCGCACCGCGCGCACGCGCGCACCGAAGCGCACGTCGGCCGGCGTGGCCCCCCGCAGCGCGGCCTCGTGCGCGAACGCTTCGAGGTAGTACTGCTGGATATTGACCATCGGCGCAAAGCGTTCGTCAGGCTCGCTCGGCATGCGGAAGTGCAGCACCTCGGCGTCGCGGTAGTAGCTGCGGCCGCCCACCCAGGGCAGGCCGGTTTCGACCGTTTGCCGGTCCGCGCCGACCCAGCCCAGGATCTCGAGCGAGCGGCGCGACATGCAGATGGCGCGGCTCCCGGCGCAGTAGCCGTCGTCGGCCTCGACCACCAGCGTGGCGATGCCGTAGCGCGCCAGCAGCGCCGCCAGCGCCAGCCCGACCGGGCCGCCGCCGGCGATCAGCACGGGTACGTGTCGCGGCCAGGGGCGCGCGGTAACGGGAGGCGGTGCCGGCGGCACGGCCGCGTGGGGGACGGTGGAGTCTGGCATGGCGGGGTCTCGTTCTGTGCAATTGGTTGTGTGCGAAACTATAGCCCAGATAGTTGCGCACGAAACTAGTGTTTACCCGCTTGGCTCAATGGCTCCGCTCGTCAAAGGGAGACAAGCAGGGAGACAAGCAGGGAGACAAGGCGCACATCGCCCACCCCGTGCCGTGGCCTATGCTTCGCAGAGCGCACCCCGCTACTGCTGCCTCCGAGCCTTCGCCATGCCGATCCTGCCCACCGACGCCGTGCCCCGCGCCAGCTGGCTGCCAGCTGCCGGCAGCTGGCGCTACCACGCGCTGCTGGGCGCCGCCGGCATGCTGGTGCTCGGGCCGCTCGGCGGCATAGCCGCGGCTTACATGAATTTCTCGCTGGGCTTCTTTGTCGGTGGCCAGGTGCTGGCCGGCATACTTGGCTCGGTGGTGACGGCGGGCTATGGCGCACCGGGCCGGCATGGTGCCAACTACATCCAGACCGCGGCGGCGTCGGTGGCGGGAATGGGCGGCATGGCCGTGGTGCTGCAGGCGATGGCCTGGATGGGCATGCCGTCACCGCCGCTGTGGCAGCTCGTGCTCTACATGCTGTGCATCGGCATGTATGGCGTTGGCATCGGCATGCTGTACACGCCATTGCTGGTGGACCGCATGCAGCTGACGTTCCCGTCGGGACTGGCGGTTGCCAATATCCTGCGCGCGCTGACCGACCCGGTGCTGCTGCGGCGCTCGGTGGCGCGGCTGGGCGGCGGCATGGCGCTGGGGATGGCCAGCGGCCTGGGCGCCGCGCGCGTGCCGTGGCTGGCGGCGCTGGACCTGTCGGCGGCAACCTTCGGCGCCGGCATGATCGTCGGGGCGCGCATCGGTATTGCCGCGCTGGTGGGTGGCCTTGCCGGCTGGGCGCTGACGCCGTGGTTCGTGTCCGTGGGGTGGCTCGCGCCTGGCGAACCGTATCGCAAGGCTACCTTCCTGGTGGCGCTGGGCATGATCATGGGCGCGGCGGCGCTCGATGTCGCGCTGCTGCTGGCGCAGGCGTGGCGACGCTGGCGCAGCCAGGCCTCGCGGGAGGCGCAGGCGCGGCGTGGGCCCGGCATGGCCTGGGTGGCCGCGTGGGCGCTGCTGTGGGGCGTGGGCACAGTAGCCGCGGGCGTGACGTGGTTCGGCCAGCCGCTGGGCTTCCAGCTGATGGCGGTGCTGCTGGTGCTGGTGTTCGCGCTGGTCAACGGCATCTCGGTCGGCATGGTCGACCAGAACCCGATCTCGTCCGCCTTCGTGCTGACGGTGATCCTGATGGCCGCGGCCGGCTTGCGCGCGCCGCATGTCGGCCTGATCGCGGCGACCGTGCTGCTGGTGGCGACCGCCGAAGCCAGCGACATGCAGCAGGACCGCTCCACCGGCTGGCGCCTCGGCAGCGACCGCATGGTGCAGTTCGGCTATCAGGTCGCCGGTATCGTGGTGGGCGCGCTTGTTGCCGTGGCGATGGCGCGGCTGTTCATGCAGGCGTATCCGGTGCTGGCGCTGGACCAGACCCAGCTGCCGGCGGACCAGCAGCCGGCGCGCTGGACCTCGGCCATGACCTACAAGATCGTCGGCGTGCTGCACGGGCTGGCGCAGCCGCGCGCCGCGCAGCATGCCGCGGTGGCGCTCGGGCTGGCACTGGGGCTGGCGACGGCGGTGCTGCGCAAGGTCATCCTGGGCGGCCCGGCGTGGCAGCGCTTCGCGCAGTCCGGCCTGCCGGGCAGGGTGGCGGATTTCCTGCTGGATGCGGTGCTGCTGCCGTCACCCTATGCCTCGTCCTTCGGCGGCTTCGTCAACCTGTCAGCAGCCGGCTGGATGGCCGCTGGCGGCGTGGCGGCAAGTGTCGGCGGCGCCATGGCCAGGCGCAAGCCCGGGGCCAGGCATGAGCGGCAGGCGCTGCCCGGGGACATGAGCACCGCATCGCTGCTGGGCGGAGGCCTGATCGCCGGCGACGCGCTGGCGGCACTGGCCCTCGGCCTGATCGGGCTGCTCGCAGTGACGTGGAGCTGACAGCGGTGGATTGTCAAATTCCATTGACGCTTCTGTCCAATCTCCAGTGGATTGTCAAATCGCACGGCCGGCGTACCATGTCGGCCAGACAGAAGTACCGCCTGACCGGAGAATCCTCATGGCCCTTGACCAAGAATCCTTTGCCCTGCTGCGCGCCTCGGTGCAGCGCTTCATCGACGAACGCCTGAAGCCCGCCGAGGACACGCTGGAAGAGATCGACGACGTCCCCGCCGATATCGTCGCGGACATGAAGGAGATGGGCCTGTTCGGCATCTCCATTCCCGAAAACTACGGCGGCATCGGCCTGTCGATGTCGCAGGAATGCGATGTGGTGTATGACCTCGGCCACACCGCGTTTGCCTTCCGCTCGGTGTTCGGCACCAACGTCGGCATCGGCTCGCAGGGCATCCTGATGGATGGCACCGAAGCGCAGAAGCAGTCTTACCTGCCGCGTATCGCCAGCGGCGACCTGATCATCTCGTTTGCGCTGACCGAGCCGAATGCCGGCTCCGACGCCGCCTCGCTGCAGACCAGGGCCGAGCTGGACGGCGACCACTACGTCATCAACGGCACCAAGCGTTTTATCACCAACGCACCGCGCGCCGGCGCCTTCACGCTGATGGCGCGCACCGGCGGTCCGGGTGCCTCGGGCATTTCGTCCTTTATCGTGCCGGCCGACACCCCGGGCATCTCGCTGGGCAAGCCGGACAAGAAGATGGGCCAGCGCGGCACCAAGACCTGCGACGTGGTGCTGGAGAACGCGCGCGTGCCCGCCGCCAACATCATCGGCGGCGTGCCGGGCGTGGGCTTCAAGACCGCCATGAAGGTGCTCGACCGCGGCCGCCTGCATCTCTCGGCGCTGGCCTGCGGCATGGCGCATCGCCTGATCACCGACGCGGTGGCGTATGCCAAGGAGCGCAAGCAGTTCGGCAAGCCCATCGGCGACTTCCAGCTGATCCAGGCCATGCTGGCCGACAGCCAGGCAGAGCTCTATGCCGGCCTGTCGATGGTGCGCGACTGCGCGCAGCGCTATGACGCCAAGCCCGCAGGCAAGAGCGATCCGGAAGTCAGCATGCTGGCCTCCTGCACCAAGATGTTCTGTACCGAGATGGTGGGCCGCGTGGCCGACCGCGCCGTGCAGATCCACGGCGGCGCCGGCTATATCGCCGAGTACAAGGCCGAGCGCTTCTACCGCGACGTGCGCCTGCTGCGCCTGTATGAAGGCACCACGCAGATCCAGCAGTTGATCATCGCCAAGCAGCTGCTGCGCGACTGACCATGCAACCGCCCGGCGCGGCAGGAGTCGACATGAACGATTGGCAGGATCGCGGGCCGGCAGGCCATGACGTTGACACGCCGCACCGCCTGCGCGCGGTGGTGGCGTCCTATCGCAGTGCGCTGCAGGCGTACACGCTGGCGGTATCGCCCGCGGAGCTGATGGCGCTGGGCGCGGTGCCGGCCAACATCGCCCAGGTCAGCGACCCGCGCGCGCAGGCGCATCTGGCGCGCTTGCGCCGCGAGGTGCAGGCCAGCGGCATCGCGCTGCCTGGCGCGATCGTGCTGGCGATAAGCGGCGGTAGCCTGCATTGCGAATGCGATCACCTGTACACGCTGCAACTGCAGCCGTGCCGCGGCGACCGCCTGATCGTGATGGAGGGCTACGAGCGCCTGCTGGCGCTGGCGCATGGCGAACGCCGCCAATGCAAGACGCTGGTGTCGGCAGTCATGTGGCGCACGGCACTGGACAGCGCCGCGCAGGTGTCGTCGGCCAATGCCGGACAGCTCGCCGAAGCCGATGAGGCGGCCAGGGCGATCGCTGCTGTCGCCACGCAATCGTGCGCGGCGCGATGGGCCAACGCGACGCGGGTCTGGCACTGATCGCACCGGGTGCGATGAGAAGGTCGAGGGCCGCCGGCATGGCGGCCTTTATTCTTGGTTGCTGCGCTTATTGCTGCGGCCACACGCCATCGACATCGCGCAGCAGGTGGCCGGCGAGAATATAGTCCCCGAGCCGCGTGGCCTTGGCTTCGAGTTCGAGCAGTTCATGGTCCGCCAGCGTGCCGAGGTCGAACTGGCAATAGAGATTGCGTTGGCGGAACGTGCCCTTGGGTTTGGCGAGCCCTTCGATCAGGGCTTCGCGAGAGCGGACGGCAATGCTTTCCTGTCCGCGATACTGCACCTTGATACCGCGCTTTTCTCCGAGCCTGCCGAGTTCGACCGCATCCTGCCAGCCCGTCTCATAGTCCAGCTCCAGGGCCAGCACGTCTTCCGAGGCCAGAAGCCGGAGCGCTTCTGCCTTGCTGCCAGCTCGCACGATTGACATCCACACCTCTTGTATCGACTTATACTGTACGAATATACAGTCAACCCGGGGTCGCGGCAAGAGCTGCATCGCGGTGCCTGCCCGCCTGTCCTGCGCGCCCGGCCCTTACCCGGTGCTTACCCGGTGCTTACCCGGTGCTTACCCGGTGCTTACCCGGCCTTTACCCGGTCCTTACCCGGTCCTTACCCGGCACTTAGCCTGGCCGCCCGCCAGTGCAGCCGAATTTTGTTTCCGCGGTATGTCAGGGCTGCGCGGCCGGCGTGGTGCCGGCGGCTTCGGTGCTCGCCCCGCCGCCTGGCTGGCTGCCGCTGGCCGCATCGCGTGCGTGAGTCGGTTGCGCCGCGAGCGCCCCGCTGAAGTCGCCCGCATAGACGCGGGACATTCCCCCCGCCTGTATATAGCGCCGGATCGCGGCGTTGACCGATTCCGTCGTGGCCGCGCGCAGGCGTGTCTCGAGTTCCGCGGTAAAGGCCATGGTGCGGCCCAGGTAGAGCTGGTAGGCAAGCGTACCCGCCAGCGCTGCGTCATTGCTGCGGCTGACCGTGCCCTGCTGCAGCAGGCCGCTGACCGCTTCCGCCAGTTCCGGTGCGGTGATGCCGTCGCGCGTGAAGCGCTCGAGTTCGTCGGCGACCGCGCGCTGCAAGCGCGCGAGGTTCTGCGGCGCATACTGCGCCTGCACGCCGAAGCGGCCGGCGCGGTCGAGCGCGCCCACCTGTACCCAGCTGCTGGCGCCGTAGCTCAACCCCTCTTGCTGGCGCAGGCGGTCGGCCAGCCGGCTGCGCAGGCTGGCACCCCCCAGCACGCGGTTCGCGATCATCATCAGCGCATAGTCCGGCGAGTCGCTGGTCAGGTCGATCGGCGCCGCGGCCACGTAGACGGCATTCGCCTTGCCCGGCGCGGGGAGCGTGAGTTCTGCCGGCGGAATCGGCACGAAGGGCCGGTCGACGCGCGCATACGGCTGCGCCGCGGTCCAGTCGCCGAACAGCTGCGCGGCCTGCGCCGCCGCGGCCGGCGCGTCGAAGTCCCCGACCAGGCTCAGCTGCGCATTGCCCGCGCCGTAGAAACGCGCATGGAAATCCCGCACCTGCGCCAGCGTGGCCGCGCGCAGGTCGGCGATGTTCTCGGCGAAACTGCGCGCGTGGCGCGGGTCGCCCACGGGATAAGGGTCACCGTGACGGCCGAGTGCATTCGATGCCATCACGCCCGGCTGGCTCTGGATGCTTTCGATATCGGCGATGCTGGTCTTGCGCAGCGTCTCGAATTCCGCTTCGGGGAAGTCAGGCGCGCGCAGGATCTCGCGCAGCAGTGCCAGCAGCTCGGGCAGCTGGGCCCGGCGCGTCTCGAAGCTGACGGTCACGCGCTCGGAATTGCCGCCGATGCCGACGCGCGCGCGCAGCGCCTCGATGCGGTCGGCGATCTGCTCGCGGCTCATGCCGCCGGCGCCGCGCCGAAGCATCGTCGCGGTCATCGCCCCCACCGTGGTCAGCCCTTGCAGGCTCTGCGCGTCTCCCATGCGCAGCACCAGCACGCCGTGCACCACCTCGCCGCGCGCGGGTTTGGGCAGCAGGGCCAGCTGCATGCCGTTGGCCAGCGTCTGGCGCGTGGTATGTGCTTCGATATTGGCTGGGCTGGGGTCGAACGGCGCGACCGCGGCCAGCGCCGGCTTGCCCTGGTAGCCACTGACCATCGCGGCGACATCCGGCGTAGCGGGCACCTGCGCGCGGGCTGGCTGCGCGGACGGCACGAACAGGCCCACGGTGCGGTTCGACGACTGCAGGTAGTTCTGTGCCACGCGCTGCACGTCTGCCAGCGTGGTCGTGTCGATGCGGTCGCGGTTCAGGAAGAACAGCCGCCAGTCGCCCTTGGCAATGGCTTCGGACAGGGCGATACCAAGCGCGCCCGGGTCGCTCATGTAGTGGTCGTAGGCATTGCGCATGCGCACGCGCGCGCGTTCCAGCTCGGCTTCGGTCACGGGGGCCTCGGCAAAGCCTTCGACCTGCGTGATCAGGCCTGCGCGCGCGGCTGCGAGCGACTGGTCCCTGGACGTCTCCGCCATGAACAGCAGCGTGCCGGGATCCTTCATCGAATAGAAAGCGCTGCCGATCGAAGCGGCCTGGCCGCGCTCGACCAGCGCCTTGTACAGGCGTCCGCCGGGCGTGTCGCCGAGGATGATCGTCAGCAGCGACAGTGCCGTGGTGTCGGGATGCGCGCCGGGGCTGACGTGGTACTGCGCGGCCACCAGGCTGTTGTCGCCGGGCCGCATGACCACCAGTTCGCGCGCGCCTTCCTGCGCCGGCTCGACCGTATGCTCGGGCGGCAGCACGCGCGTGGGGCGCGGGATGGGGCCAAAGTAGCGCTCGATGCGGGCCAGCGTGGCGGCGGGGTCGAACCTGCCCGCCACTACCAGCACGGCGTTGTCGGGCTGGTAGTAGCGCCGGTAGAACGCGCGCAGGCTGTCGATGCTGACGTTCTCGACATCGCTGCGCGCGCCGATCGGGGCCTTGCCGTAGTTGTGCCAGCGGTATGCGGCGGACATGGTCTGCTGCATCAGCATGCGCGATGGACTGTTCTCGCCCATTTCCATCTCGTTGCGCACCACGGTCATTTCACTGTCGAGGTCGGCCTTGGACAGCACGCTGTTGACCATGCGGTCCGCTTCCATGCGCAGCGCCCAGTCGAGGTTTTCGTCGCTGGCGGCAAAGGTGCCGAAGTAGTTGGTACGGTCCTGCGCGGTGGTGCCGTTGATGCTCATGCCGCGCCGCGCGAACTCGGCAGGGATGGCCTTGCCCGGCAGCGATGGCGTGCCCTTGAACAGCAGGTGCTCGAGCAGGTGGGCCATGCCGGTCTCGCCGTAGTTCTCGTGGCGGCTGCCCACGAGGTAGGTGATGTTGACCGTGGTGGTGGGCTTGGCCGCGTCCGGCGCCAGGACGATGCGCAGGCCGTTGGGCAGGCGGTACTCGGTGATGCCCTCCACGTTGGTGACCTGCCGCGCCAGCGCAGGCGATGCCGCCGGCACCGGCTGCACGGGTTGCGCCGGCGCGGGCAGTGGGGCCAGCGCGGCAAGCATCGACAGGTGCAAGGCAAAACGGCGCATGGCGTCTCCGGGATTTGGCTAGGCCGGGTGGTGGCGTAAAGCGCAATTCTAGCCGCCGCCCGTACCTGGAACTGTGCCGCAGCCCACGTCTGCATGCCAGAGGAAAATGTCCGAATCCAGCCGGTGCGCAGGTTGCCGAAGCGGTAGCATGCCGGCATGAACCTCGATCCCGATACCTGCTACAAGGCCGTGGCATCACATGACCGCCGCTTCGACGGGCGCTTCTTCGTAGGCGTATCCTCGACCGGCGTGTATTGCCGGCCGGTGTGCGCAGTGCGTACCCCCAGGCGCGAGAACTGCACCTTCTACGAAAGTGCCGCCGCCGCCGAGAAGCACGGCTTCCGCCCCTGCCTGCGCTGCCGCCCCGAACTGGCGCCGGGCCACGGCCTGGCCGATATCTCGGGCCGGCTCGCGCAGGCCGCCGCCACGCTGATCGACGAAGGCTTCATGGCCGAAGGCAGCGTCGCCACGCTGGCCGCGCGCATCGGCGTGACCGAGCGGCATTTGCGGCGCCTGTTCGACGCGCAGTTCGGTGTCTCGGTGCTCGAATACGCGCAGACACAGCGTTTGCTGCTGGCCAAGCGCCTGCTGGCGGACACCGCGCTGCCGGTGACCGAGGTGGCACTGGCGGCGGGCTTCGGCAGCGTGCGCCGCTTCAACGATGTGCTGAAGACGCGCTACGGCCTGACCCCGCTCGCGCTGCGCCGGCGCGCTACCGACGGCGTGGCCGACCGCCTCGTGTTCGAACTAGGCTACCGGCCGCCGCTGGCGTGGGAGGCGCTGCTGCGCTTCCTGGCCACGCGCGCGGTGGATGGCATCGAAGAGATCCGCGACGGCGCCTATGCGCGCACGCTGCGTGTGGAAGCGGGCGGCACCGTGCATGCCGGCTGGGTCCGCATCGAGCATGTGCCGCGCCGCATGGTGCTGCGCGTGACCTTGTCTGCGTCGCTGGCGCGCACGATCCCGCAGACGCTGGGCAAGGTGCGGCGGCTGTGCGACCTGGGTTGCCGCCCCGATGTGGTCGACCGCCATCTCGGCGAGCTTGCGCAGGCCGTGCCGGGCATGCGCTTGCCGGGCAGCGTCGACGGGTTCGAGATTGCCGTGCGTGCGGTGGTGGGGCAGGTCATTTCGGTGGCGCATGCGCGCCGCATCCTGGCCGCATTGGCGCAGCGCGCGGCTGCGCCGGGAACGCTGCCCGATGCAACGCCCGGCAGCCTTTGCCACCTGTTCCCGAGCGCCGCCGCCATCGCCGCCATGCCGCTGCAGGACCTGCGCGATGCCGGCGTGCCGGCGGGCAAGGCGCACACGTTGCAGGCACTGGCGCAGCGCGTGGCCGATGGCACGCTCGCGCTCGACGCGCACGCGCCGCCCGAAGCGACCGTGGCGGCGCTGCGCGCCATCGACGGCATCGGCGATTGGACCGCGCAGTATGTCGCCATGCGCGCGCTTGGCTGGCCCGATGCCTTCCCGGGCACCGACTATGCGCTGCGCAAGGTGCTGGGCGTCGACACCGTTCGCGCGATGCACGCGCGCGCCGCGCAATGGGCGCCATGGCGCGCCTATGCGGCGGTCCACCTGTGGCATCGCTATGAGACCATGAAGGACGCGACCGCCGTGTCCGAACCGGAGACCATGACATGAGCAGCCATCGCCAGATCGACAGCCCGCTGGGCACCATGCTGCTGCGCGCGGAAGGGACGTGCCTGACCGGCGTCTTCTTCGCGGGGCAGAAGTACTATCCCGCCAACGTGGCGGGGAGCTGCGGCGAGGCATCGCCGCAGGAAGCGGCCGTGCTCGAACGCGCCGCGCAGGAACTGGCCGAATACTTCGCCGGCAAGCGCGAAGCCTTCACCGTGCCGGTGCGCTTCGCGGGCAGCCCGTTCCAGCAGCGCGTCTGGCAGGCGCTGCGGGACATTCCATGCGGCGCAACGGCGTCCTACGGCGAACTGGCCGGCGCCCTCGGCCTGCCGCCAACGCACGCGCGCGCGGTCGGCGGCGCGGTGGGGCGCAACCCGCTGTCGGTGATCGTGCCCTGCCATCGCGTGCTCGGCAGCGCCGGCGCACTGACCGGCTACGCCGGCGGCATCGAGCGCAAGCGCGCACTGCTGCGGCGCGAGGGCATCGGCCCGGCGGGCGCTTGAGCCGGTGCCATGCCGCGCCTGTTTTTCGCCGTGGAAGTCCCGCCCGCGCAGGCGGAGCGGTTGCTGTCGACCCTTCCGGTGGCCAGCGGCCTGCGCCCGGTGCCGGCCACCCAGCTTCATCTCACCCTGCATTTCCTCGGCGAATGCGGCGTGCCCGAGGCGCAGCTGAACGCCGCGCTCGACGGACTCGCGGCGCCCGCCTTCACCCTGCAGGCTGCAGGCACCGGCCGCTTCCGCAGCGGCCCGGGGTCGGTGCTGTGGGCCGGCCTCGCGCCGGGTCCCGGGCTTGACGCGCTGCGCGCGCTGCACGCCGCGGTGGGGCAGGCGCTGGCGCATGCCGCCGGCATCGAGCCGGAGCGCCGCCGCTACCATCCACACCTGACGCTGGCACGCTGCCGCCCGACGGTACCCGAGGCGATGCTGCGCGCCTGGCTCGACGCGCAACGCATGCTCGCCAGCGACCCCTGGCCGGTGCAGCGGCTGGTGCTGTTCGAGAGCCGGCTGGGACCGCAGGGCGCCGAGCATCTCGTGCTGCAGGCATGGCCCCTGGTCCGGCCCGCTGCTACCCCAGGTTGCTGAGCCCCAGCGCGACCCCGAGCCCGCATAGCGCCGACCCGATGGCGCCGTCCAGCAGCCGCTGCCGGTGCAGCATCGCCGCACGCAACGCCGGCGCGGTGAACACGCAGGCCACCAGGCCGAACCACGCCAGGTGCGCCAGCGACATGAACGCGCCATAGCCGAACTGCACCGGCACCGGCGTGCGCGCATCGACCACCTGCGTATAGGTGCTGACGACAAAAAGCGTGCATTTCGGGTTCAGCGCATTGGTCAGGAAGCCCATGCGCAAGGCCGCGGCCGGCCGCAGTGCCGGCGCGCCGTGCAGGTCGACCGCCAGCGGCGCGCGCCGGCGCAGCGTCTGCAGGCCGATCCACACCAGGTAGGCCGCGCCCAGCGCCTTCACCACCGTCAGGACGTTGTGCGCATGCGCCATCAGCAGTGCCACCCCGAACATCGTGTACAGCACATGGACCTGCACCCCCAGCGCGATGCCAAGGGCGCTGAGCAGCCCGGCGCGGCGGCCCTGCAGGTAGCTGTTGCGGGTCACCATGGCGAAGTCCGGTCCGGGGCTGACCACGGCGAGCACGGTGACGGCGGCGACCGCCAACGATTCGGCGACTGGAATCATTTTGTGTGAGATTACGTTGTGGTTGAGGGCGGATTGCCGCCTCCAGCCTGGGCTGGCGCGGCAAAGCGTACCCAATTCTGCGCGCCAGAAACGGCCCTCACAACCGATATATACTTGCGCAAATCCGTGAGAAAAACTGACTGAAATTCCGATGCACTGGCTGGGCTGGATCCGCTTTTTCGAGGCTGCCGCACGCCACGAGAGCTTCGTGCGCGCGGCCGAAGAGCTGCACCTGACCCACGGCGCGGTCAGCCGGCAGATTCGCCAGCTGGAGGACACGCTCGGCGTCGCGCTGTTCGAGCGGCGCAACCGCGGCGTCTTCCTGACCGAGCCGGGGCGCACGCTGTTCGCCGCCGCCTCCCAGTCAATGGAGATGCTGGCCGGCGCCGCCGCGCGCATCCGCACCCAGCCGCCCGGCCGCGCGCTGGTACTGTCGTGCGAGCCGACCGTGGCGATGCGCTGGCTGATCCCGCGCCTGCCGCGCTTTGCCGCGCGCCACCCCGACATCCCGCTGCACCTGATGGCGGCGGGCGGGCCGATCGATTTCGCGCGCAGCGGCGCCGACCTGGCGCTGCGGCGCAATGACTTTGCCTTTGAGCCGCGCTGGCACGCGCGCGAGGTGGCGCAGGAATGGGTCGGGCCGGTGTGCCGCCCGCTGCTGGCGCAGGGCGCCGCCGCCGTCCCGGCGCGGCTGCATACGCGCACCCGGCCCGATGCGTGGCAACGCTGGCTGGCGGCGGCCGGCCCGGCGGCGCAAGCCGCCAGCTTCGAGGGCGATGCCTGGTACGAGCATTTCTACCTGAGCCTGCAGGCCGCCGCGGCGGGTCTAGGCTGGGCCATGGCTTCGCGCCTGATGGCCGCCGACGAGATCGCCGACGGACGCCTGGCTGCCCCGTTCGGCTTCACGCCGGACGGATCGGCCTACCATCTGTTGTCGCCGGCGCCGTTCGAGCACGACACGCGCCGGCTGCTGCTGCTGGCGTGGCTGCGCGAAGAGGCGCTGGCTACCCTGGCGGCCCCGCCCGCACCGCCCGCGGCCCCGCTGTGGGAGCCGAAGGGAGCCTGAAAGCGGCGCGGGCGCTACCCCCCGTAAGTCTGTGCTCAAGTTCTGCCACAGTTTTGCCGAAGGTGTGGCCATGAGCCTTGCCGGACGCGGGGGCACGCGCTTAACATGCGGCGCGCGGCCGGCAGGCCGACTGGCTGCCGCGCCCCCCACTACCCCACGACCCGGCGGCATCCCGCTATACCAGACGTTGCGTGAATCCATGAATCAGCACGAAGCCACCGGGGCCGGCACCGGAACCGATATCGACGCCGCCGCAGCCACGCCGGCGGACGAGCGCTACCGCCTCACGCACAACTCCCAGATCGGCACCGTGCTGCGCGACCTGTCGTGGCAGAAGTGCATGCTGAGCGTGCGCACCCGCACCGGCCACCAGTTTGTCACCTCGGTGCTGCATGTCGATCCGGTCAACCGGACCTTCGTGTTCGACTGGTGCAATGCCGACGCCGAGAGGCAGTCGCTGATGACTTCGGAAGAGAATGCGTTCTCGGGTTTGCTGCGTGGCGTGCCGGTGAACTTCATGGTCGGGCAGCCGGCCGCGACCCGCTTCGAGGAAGGCCCGGCCTTTGTCGTCGAATTTCCGGAAAAGCTCTATCACTTCCAGCGCCGCCGCCATTTCCGCGCGCGCACGCTGGTGACCAAGGGCTACCGCTGCGAGATCCGCCGCGCCGACAATGCGCTGCTGTGCTTGGACATTGCCGACCTGTCACTGTCCGGTGTCGGGCTGCGCTCCAGGAGCGTCAATGAGGAGCAGTTGCCGGTCGGCACCACCGTGGCCAAGTGCTGCCTCGATTTCCGTGAACTGGGCAAGGTCGAGCTCGACCTGCAGGTGGTCGGCCACTGGCTGGTCGGCCACGACGATAACGCCATCCACCACTTCGGCTGCGCCTTTGTCAGTCCGGACGGCCGCATGGAGAATTTCCTGCAACGGCTGGTGTTCGCGCTGGAGCTGGCACACCGGGGCTGAAGCGTCCCGGCCCGGGCGCGGCCGGTGTCCGGGCCATGCTCAGCCCGGCGCCGCCGCGCGCCTAGGAGCCGATCAGCCGGCCGATGGCCGCGGCGGCTTCGCGCATGGGCGGCAGCAGCCGCGTGACCATATCGCTTTCCGACACGCGCGCGGCGCGCACGCTCACGCTCAGGCCGGCCAGCACGATGCCCGAGGCCGAGCGCACGGGCACGGACATCGCGCGCAGGCCCGGCTCCAGCTCCTCATCAACGATCACGTAGTCGACTTCGCGGGCCCGCGCGAAGCATGCCTCCAGCTCCTGCCGCGACACCTTGGTCTGCAGCGTGCGCGGACGCAGCTCGGCATGCTCGAAGAAGCCGTCGAGCACCGTGGCCGGCTGGTGCGCCAGCAGCAGCCGGCCGTTGGAGGTGCAGTAGGCCGGCAGGCGGCTGCCCATGCCCAGCGAGTAGTTCAGCACGCGCTGCACTTCGGAACGGACGAGATACAGGATGTCGGTGCCGTCGAGGATGGCGAGCGCGCAGGTCTCGTGGATGCGCGCGCTCAGGTTGTCCAGGATCGGCTGCGCCAGCGACACCAGCGAGGTCGAGGAAAAATACGCATGCCCGAGGTGCAGCACGCGCGGGCGCAGCGCGAACTGGCCGTCCTGCTGGCTGACATAGCCGAGCTGTTCCAGCGTATAGAGGCAGCGCCGCACCGAGGCGCGTGACAGCTGCGTGCGCTGCGCCACCTGCGAGATGGTCAGCGGGCGCTTGCGTTCCGAGAAGGCCTCCAGCACGGTCAGCCCGCGCGCCAGCGACAGCATGAAATTGGGATCGCCGGCAAAGCTGCTCAGCAAATCGGCGTGCGGCCGGGCGACGCGGACGGTGTCGGCCTGTGCATGACCGAGACCGATGGGGCGGAGGACTTCCATTGGGCTGTGCTTGTCCGGGTTCGTTGTTCGATAATCGCGCAATCTTAAACCGGCTTGGCGCAACGGGCCAGCATTGCGTGCATCCACGTGTGTCCCGGTGGGCACGATGCTCGCTTTGTGATCGAGGCCATACCCTGGATCGCGGACTCCTTGCCGCTTGCGTACCCGCTCCGCCACCTTGAACAAAGCCATGTGGGCCAGCCCCCAGCCCACGCCGAACGCGGCCGGCAGCGCGGCCCGAGGGGGGATGATAGGAGGGTGGGCGGGGTATCACGCACTCGCAGCCGTTATCCGGCGCGCGGCGACCGCACATAAAAAAGTCGCCGCTGGGGTAGCGGCGACCGGGGAAGGGTCTGTCAATCAAGAGGGGTCTTGCTGACAGGAAAAGTATAGACATTTGAATTAAGACATTACATACAACTTTGGTGGGGTACTCACGCATCACTTGTCGCCTCCCACGCCTCAGAACGGCTTGCCGAGGTAGAGGTAGAAGCTGTATGTCCCCGCCGCGGCTCTGCCATACGCGAAATAGAGCGGGCCCAGCGGGCTATCCAGCGCCAGGAACAGCGATCCTGACTTGAGCAGCCCGGTCGGGCTGCCCGGTACCAGCGGCGCGCCCATGCGTCCCGCCTCCAGCGAGAAGCCGGCGTAGATTCCCTGCAGCAGCGTCTGCCGCGCCAGTTTGTTGTAGTAGACCAGCCGCGCAAACTGCAGGTTGCCGCCCAGCAGCTGGCCGGTCGCATAGCCGGATTGCTGCAGGAAGCCGCCCCACTGGAACAGGTCATAGCGCGGCAGCGGGTTGCCGACATTGGTGCCGGCCTTGAACCCGAGGGAGACGGTATGGTTGCCGAACGAATGCGCATAGGTTCCTTCGGCCTGCGCCTTGACATAGGAATCGTCGGCACCGAGTCCCGGTTGCGAGGCATAGACGCGCAGCGAGGCCGCATAGCCGAAGCGCGGGAAGTCGACGCTGTCGAGCTGGTCGAAGAAGAGCCGGCCGGTAATGGCGCCGCGCTTGATCCTGCCGGGACCCGGCGACAGCGCCTCCGGGCCGGTGCTCAGCGTGGCGTCCAGCGTGCCGGTCTGCACGCCCAGACGCAGCTCGCCATACTTGGTGAACTGGCTGCCCACGTCCAGCGCGACGTCGAAGCGGCGCAGGTCATAGGTGGCCAGGCGGGTGCTGCCCTGGAACACGTTGACCGGCCGCCGCTCCAGCTCGATGCGCGGGGCGATGAAGAAATACTGGCGCGTGTTCAGCGGCTGGTAGAACTCGCTCATCAGCGACGTGGTCTGGCCCACCTGCGCATCGGTACGCCACTCGGCGCCAAGCGAGTTCAGCCAGGTGCGCCGGTAGCTGCCGACCAGGTTGAAGAAGGCATCGCCGCGGAAGTCCGAACTGAGCCCGAGGCCAAAGCGCAGGTAGTCGGGCCCGTACGATTTCTCGACCGCATTGACCACCAGGATGCGCTTGCCCGGCTCTTCCATGATGCCGTAGTTGACGTGCTCGAAGTCGCCGGTGCCGAACAGCCGCCGCATGTCCTGGTCGAGCGTGGCCTGGTCGAGCGGCTCGCCGGGCTTGGTCTCCATCACGGCCGTGGCTACCTCGGGGTTGACGCGGTGCAGCGGCGCCAGCTCGATCGCATCGACCGGGCGCGTGTCCGGCGGCGGCACTGCCTGCTGCACGGCGCGCAGCTGCGCGTACTGCGCCGGCGGCAGAGCCAGCGGCGCGAGGCGTTCGGCCACCTTGCGCGTCGCGGCTTCGCCAATGGGGATGGTGGCGGTCAGGTGGTCGAAGTCGGTCGCGGAAAAATCGCCGAGCGCCGGCTCGATCAACACGTCGGCGGGAGCCAGCGAGGCCAGCGAGGCGCGCACGTTCTGCTCGGTCAGGATGTTGAGCATCTGGCCCGTCACGCCGATGATGGAGGTCAGCTCCTCGCGCTTCATCAGCGGCGTGCCGAGGTTGACGGCGATGATGACATCGGCGCCCATCGCGCGCGCCACGCCGACCGGCAGGTTGTCGGTGAGTCCGCCGTCGACCAGTAGCCGGCCCTGGTATTCCGCCGGCGCCACCGCGCCCGGCACCGACATGCTGGCGCGCATCACGTTGGCCAGCTCGCCGGCGTTGAACACCACTGGCGTGCCGGAGACCAGGTCGGTGGCGACGGCGCGGTAGGGGATCGGCAGCTTGTCGAAGTCGCGGTAGCCGGGCGTGCGCGCCAGCTGGCGCAGCACCGTTTCCAGCTGCACCCCCGAGACCGCGCCCTTGGGCAGCATCAGCCCGCTCGACTGCACGCCGATCTCCGGCGTGAACAGGTTGGTGAAGTCGTCCTGCTTGCGGCGGATGGTCAGGTCCTGGCGCGGCGGACGTTCCTTGAACAGCTTGTCGGTGCTCAGGCCGCCGACCAGCCGCTCCATCTCGGCGGGCGACATGCCGGTGGCATAGGCGCCGCCGACCAGCGAGCCCATGCTGGTGCCTGCGATGCAGTCCACCGGCACGCGCAGTTCCTCCAGCACCTTGAGCACGCCGATATGCGCGGCGCCGCGCGCCCCGCCGCCGGACAACACCAGGCAGATGCGCGGGCGTGTGCCGCGCGCTGGCGCGGCGGTGGCGGCCGGCGTGCCGATCACGGCCGGCGCCGCAGGGGCCGGGGGGGAGATCGCTGGCGCCGGCATGTCCGGCGCGCTCGATGCGGTCGCTGCCTCCGGCGCGGCCCGGGCGCCCACGGCAAGGCACGCCGCCAGCGCAAGCGCTGCCAGCCGCAGGATCCGCAACCCGTGGGGTGTGGCTGCCTTCATGTCGTCGTCCGTTCAGCAGGCAGCCGCAATGCGGCGCCGGTTGCCCGGTCTGTGCGCGGCCGGGATGGGCGTCGGCTTATCTTCGGGCAAAAACGCGGCGCGCGGGCCGCCCGGCGCCCGTGCCGCAAAACAATTCATCATGCCGCTCGGAAGCGTGCAGATCGGCATCTGCGGCCGGCAGCGCGCTGCGCAAGCTGCCTGCAATGACTAAGATGAACGCAGGCCAAGGCGGGTGGGGAATGCATGTACGGTTATTTCTTTTGCCAGACCGCGGCGGGGCAACTGACGCTGATTCCCCGCCAGAAGGACTGGATGCTGATGCTGGGCAATGGCGTGATGGGACGGTACCCGAGTGCCCAGGCAGCGGTGGATGCCCTGCACGACGGCGCGATCTGCGTGCAGGGCCGGCGTATCGACGCGATCGCGCTGGGCGTGCCGCCACGCGCGCACGACTGGCTCTACCATGTACTGAGCCGCTGAAGCCGCCAGCGGCGCACCCGGCGGGCGGCATGGAACCGCACGGACCGCACGGACCGCGAAGAAGGGGGATCGCCATGACCGTACTGGTGGAGTGGACCCGCGAACATACCTGCCGGCTGTTCCCGATGTCGGCCGAATACCATCGCGCCGGGGGTAGCGAGGTGCAGGTGAGCTGGCAGGCCGAGCCGCCCGGCTCGCCGGGCCGCTGCCGCGTCAGTGCGTCGCTCGCGTTCGACCAGGACGTGATCGATGCCGTCTACCTGGCCGATCCGCCCGAGCTGGCCCGCATCGGTGCGCGGCTGGCCGACCTGGTGGCGCGCTGGCTTGCCGATGACGATATGGCCTGCCTGTCCGGCACGGCGCTGGTGATCCCGGTCGGCAACGTGCTGCTGAGCCACTGAGGGCCACTGCTGCGGCGCTGCCGCGGCGGCGGGGCGGCGGCGTGGTTGGCGCCGGCGGCATATACTGGCGGCTGATCCGCCAAATCCGCCCGCAGCGGCGTGCAGTCCGTGCCCCAAGCGTCTCCCGTCAACCCTGCCGTCAACCCCGTCGATGACCCGCGCCCCGTACCACCCGAGCGGCCCGGCGACGACGAATGCTGCGGCTCCGGCTGCGATCCCTGTATCTTCGACTACTACTACCAGGAACTGGACCGCTACCGCGAGGAACTGCGCGCGTGGGAAGCGCGCCAGGCCGCGCGGCACGCGGAGGATCCGGCCAGCGCGGAGGATCCGGCCAATTGAACGCGTTGCTCGACTTCGTTCGGCGCCATCCGCGCCTGTTCGTGCTGACCGGCGCCGGCATCAGCACGGATTCCGGCATCCCCGGCTATCGCGACGCGCGCGGCCAGTGGCAGCGTTCGCAGCCGATCACGCTGCAGGCCTTTCTCGGCTCGCACGCCGGGCGCCAGCGCTATTGGGCGCGCAGCATGCTGGGCTGGCCGGTGGCGTGGCAGGCGCGGCCCAACGGCGCCCATCAGGCGCTGGTCCGGCTGGGCGAGCAGGGCCGCCTGGGAGCGTTGGTCACGCAGAATGTCGACGGCCTGCACCAGCGCGCCGGCAGCCGCGACGTGATCGAGCTGCACGGCAGCCTGGGCAGCGCCATCTGTCTGGACTGCGGCGCGCGCCATGACCGCGCCGGCCTGCAGGACTGGCTGCTGGACCGGAACGCCGCGTTGCGCGACGTGATCGCCGAGCCGGCCGCCGATGGCGACGTGCATTTCGAATCGCCGCTGTTCGCGCAGTTCCGCGTGCCCGAGTGCGGACGCTGCGGCGGCATCCTCAAGCCGGACGTGGTCTTCTTCGGCGAGTCGGTGCCGCGCGCGCGCGTCGATGCCGCGCGTGCGGCGCTGGAGGCCGCCGACGCGATGCTGGTGGTGGGCTCGTCGCTGATGGTCTACTCGGGCTACCGCTTCTGCGTCTGGGCCGGACAGATGGGCAAGCCGGTGGCGGCGCTCAACCTCGGCACCACGCGCGCGGACGGCATGCTGGCGCTGAAGGTCGAAGCCGGCTGCGCGCCGGCGCTGCAGGCGCTGGTGGCGCAGCTCGATGCAGGCGCCGCAAATTGAGCGGTGGCCAGATCACGGATGCCGCCGTTGACGCGGCCGCCGCACAGGCATAGCATCGGCAGACTTCGCATCAAATTCCCGATTTCGTCATGACCGCAGACCGCCATCGCCCCGTCAACGCCGCACCGCCGTGCGACGCGTTGCCGTGCGTGCGTCGTCAGCCTGCGTTCGTCTCTGTCGCACCGCCGCCGTTCTCCGGCGGCGCGCATCCGCCCCCGCCGCCACGCGGCTGACGGGCGCGCATCGCGGCCCCGAATCGCGGCCCCGAATCGCAGCACTCTCGTCCCCGGTTTTCACGCCTGCGCGTGCCTGACGGCACGGTAGCCGCGCGCCTGTGCGCCGCTGCCGGCCGCCGTGGGTTGTTGGGCGCGCCTGCGCGCCGGGGTCTGCCATGCTTTCGACAGATGACATTCCATGACCACCGAAAAAGACTGCGCGGCGCAACTTGGCGCCGCGACCGATGCCCGGCATGCGGTATCCGCCGCGCCCTGGGCCACACCCCTGTTCGTGCTGCTGTGGAGCAGCGGCGCCATCGCGGCGCGCCTGGGGCTTGACCACGCCACGCCTTTTGCGCTGCTGACGTTGCGCTTCGCCCTGACGCTGGCCGTGCTGGGCGCCATCGGCCTGGCGCGCGGCCATGCGCTGCCCCCGCGGGGCGAACGGCTGCATGTGGCGCTGACCGGCCTGCTGCTGATCGGCGGCTACGCCGTGTTCTATTTCCTCGCACTCGACCACGGCATGACGCCCGGCGTGCTTGCCACCGTGCTGGGCGCGCAACCGATGCTGACCCTATTGCTGACCGAGCGACGCTACAGCACCGCCCGCATGGCGGGCCTGGCGCTCGCGCTTGCCGGGTTGGCGCTGGTGGTCGCGGACAGCCTGCTGCTGGCACGGCTTTCCCTGGCGGGCGTGTTGTGCGGGCTGGCATCGCTGGCTTGCATGACCGTCGGCGCCATCCTGCAGAAGCGCATCACGCGCGAGCCGGCGCAGGTGCTGCCGCTGCAGTACGGCGCCAGCCTCGCGGCATGCCTGCTCTGCCTGCCGTTCCAGCCCTTTGCTTTCGAGGTATCGCTGGCGTTCGCGCTGCCGCTGCTGTGGCTGACGCTGGGCATCTCGATCGGCGCCACGCTGCTGTTCTACCGGCTGATCCGCGCGGGCAACCTGGTCAACGTGACCAGCCTGTTCTACCTGGTCCCTGCCGGCACCGCCGTGCTGGACTACCTGCTGCTGGGCAACCGGATGGCGCCGCTGGCGGTCGCCGGCATGGCGGCGGTGCTGGCGGGACTGGCGCTGGTGTTCCGCGGCAAGCGGGAACCGGCACCGGACACGGCGCAGAAAACGGCGCAGCCTTAGCGGTTTTTCACTTCGACCCGTACTTCGTCCTTGCCGACCGTGATCGTCCCCGGCTCGACCTCCTTGCCGCCGAAGCGCAGTTCCTCGGGTTTGAAGGTGTAGACCGGATAGTCCTTCAGCAACTGCTGCGCGACGACCGCGCCGATGGCATTGAGCTGCTCGCGGTACTGGGCCATGCCGTTGACCTCCACTTGCTGCACCGTGGGGTTGTCGAGCAGCACGGCGCGCTGGCCGGGGTCGTAGCGCACGCCGCTATTGAGCGCCAGCGTGCCGTCGACCGGCGGCGAGGGCAGCAGTGCGTTGGTCAGGCGTGCGTCGACATGGGTGGTGAGCCGGTTGCTGGCCTCGTCGAGTACCAGACGGGGGTGGCTCAGCTGCACGGTCACCACTTCCGCGTAGCGCAGCGTGGCGGGAAAGCGCTGCTCCAGCGCGGCCTGCAGTTCCTGGCGGGTCAGCGTGTATTCGCCGGTCCAGACGTTGTAGCCGGCCAGGGCGGGCGTGGCAGCGGCGCAGACAGCCGCGGCGGCAAGGAACAAGGAAGGGCGCAGGCGCATGTGGCGGATCGTGCGCGCCTCGCCGGCGCGCCATGGATGGGTGTCAGCCAGTCAGACCGCGTGCGCGGGACGGCGTTCCGTCACA